>Ga0315913_1000207_pt1 | contig 43628 bp, 17 predicted proteins | sample MpolsnodulesMG_FD_207736 | JGI IMG/M metagenome (GOLD analysis project Ga0315913, IMG submission 207736) | Medicago polymorpha root nodule microbial communities from Los Angeles, California, United States - small nodules | ecosystem: Host-associated > Plants > Roots > Nodule | place: USA...
AACTTGCGACACACCCCTTTCCCACAAGGGGGTGCACGGAGCGAGCGAGACCGGTTCAAACGAACCACAACGTCTCTCTGCACGTTCCCGCAATAAACTCTCTGGCGGTTACCCTTCCCACGATTTCGTAACCACCAGAGCCAGGTGTGCCATTACAACGGCTCTGCAGCCCTCCACCTCTATAAATAGGGGACTCATAGCTGTCCCCAAGGTAGAATCTAACTCTTCCTCTAAACCCTCACTCTCTAATCTCTACATACTTGAGCGTCGGAGTGTCTGCAGGTACACACCCCCCATCCGCTCCAAGAAGGCATTCTGACGCATTCTACCACCACTCAAACCACCGCATTCAAAGCACCGGCAGTCACCTTCTGATCAGGTACGATCAGTTTAACTACTTATGATTTGTTATGTATGTGCAAATAATATTGTATATTTATTTTTTATCAACTATTGATTTTACTCATTTTACATTTTAAAGTGTGTGGTTAACTTTAGAAGATTTTCATCCAAAAAAACGAGTAAAGACTCTTCATCTATGAAGCTTACTACTTTAAAATTGGCAAAGTATTTGTATCAAACACATATCATATAACAATACTTCATTGATTTTTGCGTATATGTTAATGAAATTGGAGGTCTAACTCATCCTTAAAAACCAATGAAATTGGAGGCCTAACTCATCCTTAAAAACCGATTCATAAGGATGAGTTAGACCTCCAATTTCATTATGGTATCAGAGCTTGTCGATTTCAAGGGCCACCCACCGATTCACGCACCAAGCCCAAAGAGTGTTGTTGGGCGTGACGATCGATTCACGCACCAAAGCCCAAAGAGTGCTGGGCGTGACGGGGGTGTATTGGGAAAAATCCATGTCCTACATCGGATAGATAAGACTCTTGATAAGAGTTCATATAGAGGAGGCAATCCTCACCTTATGAACCGGTTTTTTAAGGTTGAGTTAGGCCTTCAAATTTCATTATATGTATCCTAAAAGTATCAGGATTATTTATTTATTTAAAAAAAATGTTTCATCTAATGCATATGAGATATGCCACATGTACACGATCCATTCGAAGATGGTGGTGGATTTTTGCATTGGCAACATCGTCTCTTGATTAATCAAACTTAGAAGTTGTGTTTTTTTTTATAACAGTAACGTGGAGAAGATGTTGAGTTATAATTAGCATTAAACAATTATTTTTTAGAAATGCTTTTGAATTTTTGTTATTGCATAGAGCTAAGGCTTGTTTTGAACTTTTTTTTAACCAAGAAAAGAAAAAACTAGGACTTGTTTTAAGTTCTCTTAATAATTGTTTTATTGATATCCTAACATAGCAGCTAAAATATATTATGGTTAAATGAAAACTCTGCAATTTGTGGTTTGGTCTCCTTAAAAAAATGTGTTTTGGTCAAAATATTTTTTTTTTATAAATTATGATAATTATAATTAAATGAAATTTGTTAGGATATCTAGGTTGTATAGTCTCCTTAATTTTAACAAAATTTACATAGTTTTATCGTATTACATCTGCACTCATATTAAGTTTCCGGATTTCATTGATCTTTTAATTTTTACACAATCATTCAATTAAATCTCCACAGATAGAAGTTTGTTGATAAATTTTGATAAATAATATAATAAAATGACATAATGTTAAATCTGATTGTATGATTGTGTAAAAAACAATACAGAGTGTCAACATTAGTCCTTTAAACTCTTACAAAGTTCGTATAAATTAAATTACAATACATAGTGTAGCTTTTAAAGTAAAAAAGAGGGGGGAAATGTAGTTTACCCCTTTGTTTCTTCTCTTTATTCTTCTAACTTAAGAAAGAAAAAAAAAGTACCGAGGAAGCACCCGCGAAACAGATGGAAGAAAAAGCTACTTACATTACATAAGATAATGGCTTTTTATCTAGTACTTAATTAATTTTTTTACCTAATTTAGTAGTATTAATTACTAATATTATTCTTAATATGAATCTACGATTGAGATTGAGACCAAAGATGTGTTGCTGTCGGCGGTTTAAAATGTGTAGTGTACCTCCTGAAGACAAAGTAGCTTTCTAGTTCCTATGGTTTCACAACAACGGCATAACTCAGTAGCAGTTGATAAAAAGGGTTAAAATATGTTTTTATTACTAACAAAATTACAAGTTTTCAAGTTTAATCCTTATAAAATTTTAATGATAATTATAATTCTACATAATATTGTAGTTTGTAAGAATAGTTCATATTTTAAAAACTTTATATAAAAAATGGATGTTATTAGTCCTCCAAAATAGTTCCTATAAAATGCAAATAAGAACTAACAATGAATAAAACTTAAAAGTTTATGATTTTGTATACACTAAAAATATATATATTTTTTTTTGGTACAACACTAAAAATATATTTAACCCATCATAAAATAACCACGGAGTTCAAATTCTTTTATGTTTGGCTCTGCACAATCAACTTATCTATATTCTCAAGTATGTGTTGATTTGAGCTGACAACTGAATTTATGAGTGCCAACACATTTATTAAAAAAACCACAATATTTTTTCTTCAGTGTCATTCCTTTAGCCAACATGTATGCCAAAGGAAACAATCAAGTTTAATGGTGGAACGTAAGTTTCATTTAAGTTGATGACAAGTGCCCTCTGCTTAGATCTTCAAACACAAATACGAGGAGAACAAAGAACCAGTTATATTCATCACTTCATGGAAACTTTTTTTCCTTCTTCACGAGAGATTTCAAAAGGATCTGGAATTAGAATTTGTAATCACGTATAAGCTGGTTGATTTCCAAATTTATAGTCTTTAATGTGCTTAGTAAAAAATGTGCTTGATAGATATAATTTTAACTGGATCAACTCTCATTGAAACAACAGAGGTCAGTGAAAGTTGGTGCAGTTGATAAGAAGCTGACTCATATCCCGCAAAGACGTAGGTTCAACTCTTGTTGTAGGCGTAACCACCTTTTTGATAGATGTTAGCGTTCTGTGAGCCTCAAGGTTTACTCTAAACCTGATGTTACTCGAAATAATATTATAGTTGGATTATGGAGACTGCCGAAGTTAGAAAATGGTATTTTAGCAATATTAGATTTGATTATTCTTACACGGGAATACCAATCTACTATTCTAATGATGAAGTACCAAATTTTCGATTTCATACTTGTAACATGAGGCGAGTGGACTATTCAGCTTATATCAGATTAACATATCAACAAAAAAAAATAATTGTCATTTTGGTTCATGAATGTGTAACAAGTAGTCATAATAACCCTCCTAAGCATATTTTGAGCACACACGACTAGTGCAACTGTGTTGACACTTGATTTTAGTTTAAAGATAACACATGTATTTCTCTCGAGTTTAATCATTATTTTAACAATAACGTTTGACTGTTTGTTTAATCAAATTATACCGTATATTTCTCAACTAAACTTATACACAGTATCCCTCCCTTCCTGTCTTTCAACCCTGCAAGAGTCTTCAAAACTATAACACTATTAACTGCCATCTACCATACATGAAAAAACAGAAAGAACCAATGGCATTACGGAAAAGATTGATCTGACCAATTCTTGGACTGCTCACTCCAATGAGGTAAGAATGACATTCCATCCTTGGTTAAAGGCGAACCGTACAGAAATTGCTTGCTCATGACTTCCCCTCTCTCAAACTCGGCCAGTCCAAAACAGCTGGGCAGTTTGATGAATCGTGCCTTTTCACCATCATTATTTTTACATCATTCCATGATCCTGTTGGCGTTTAATAATTCATGGAACGTATATATATACAGCCCAAAGTTACAATCAACTCAAAAATAGTAGCATGAAAACATTGACCAACTTCTCAAGTGGCCTGGAGCACAGTCAAATAGTATTTATAGCCCTGGCACTTGCCCGAATGCTCCCTCGTTTCATCACTAGCTCCTAGACCTTGAGATGGAAGTTTCCAATTCAAAACATAATTTGACAGGTTATACGTCCCTGGAGAGAAGACACAAATCTGAAGAGGAACTTCTGCCGAGGACAAGGGCTCCAGGTTGATATTGGTCGAGCTAGATCCAGACCAAATGTATGGGGAAACACTGTCCAAAGATATTGCCTTTCCTGGTTGGGTTTCAGGAGCATTTGGCGTTACTTTGAGTTCAGTCGCTGGTGTGACATCATGCCACCCTGCTTGGTTATCAGGAGTTACTGATTGAACCGCGTTCGCACTGTTCATATGTCCACCATTACCATCAAAATCTATGGTGTCAATGCATACAAAAGCAGTGGTGTCGGATGAATTGTAAAGATGCATCTTTAGATTTATTTCACAGAAGGATGCAGAGAAGTCATGATGCAATGTTTGAGGTCCATCCACTAGCCATGAAATGGGGCCCGTGCTAGCAGTACTATCAAAAGAAAGAAAAAGATTAATATAAACCCCCCATAAAGTCATGTAATAATAACAAAAACAAATATATAAAATCTATCAAAATTAAAATCAGAATATGAACCATGCCTTAAGTGACACGTATGGTGAGACATAACATGAGGCGGATCAGATAAACCGGGATTGATGCTACTGCTGAGAGGCCGAGAGATCAACACAAAATCAACGGTATTTAAGTCACCAAGATCCTACAAATATTAAACTCAGGTCAGTAATTGGAAAAGGAAAACAATGAAGTATTTTATCAAACACATGCTCTACCACGATGCAGGAAAACAAAAATCTGTCTTTAAAACTCTTAGATTATTGAGCCAGTTGATGGAAATTTAAAAAAATTGTGACATTTTCTTTAAAAATTAAATCTTCTCATAATCTAGCTGACTAGTTAGCTAACCAACAAAAAAGAAAACAAGTAATAATGCAATAATAAATCAATCTAGATAAGAAATACATATGCAAATCAAAACTTTGATTATATAAAGTTTGGTTATAAATGTTCTTGCTCATATTATGATTACTAAGAAATTTACCAAGAGAAACGTAGCATGTAAAGTAAAAACTGAAGATAAAAGAAAGCTTAATAACCAGAAATATACAAATGAAAGCATTGAAATCTTTAAGGATCAAGTTTATCTTTTGATGACAATGAGCAACAGAGAAATTGACAATGAGCAATCTGCTAAGTTAAATAGTGTATTTCTATTCTAACCAGTTTTAAAATCCTATGACATATCACACAATTAATCATTAGTTATAGGATGCAATTCGGTATCATATTCAAACTTTTATATTGCACTCGTATAATGTATAAAATTCCTAAATTACTGATTTTAAAAGAATAATTATCTTTTGATGCTGAAAAAATATTAAACAGAAGAGGTACAATAAGGAGATGATAAAATATCCTACAGATGAGAAAGAAAAGAAAAAAAACATGGAGCAACCATGAGTACAAAACCAAAGAGACCAGCAGGTCAATCCAATCCCTTTGCATATCAGATACGATAATAACCTTGGAGCAACCATGGGCACGGAACCAAAGAGAAGCTTTTCTTTTTTTACCAAAACCAAAGAGAAGCTAAAAATACAATCATATCCCAAAGTAAAAGTATGCACGAGAATAATCGCTTAAAGATGGGCGCAGTCCGGTCTTTAAGAGAAAATGGTTATGGTAAACCGGAGTTTTGTTGTGTTTGTGGAAAAAATTTAAAGAGACCATCAGTTACTACCCAAAAACAGTATGAGGTAAAAAATAAAATCATCCACATTCTGGTCTCAGTAAAATTCATTTTCAAATTATGACTAGTTCTACTTTCACCTACTCAACCATACATACCATAAACGATGATACAAAATTCAGAAGAAACAAATTTGGACATTATTAAAAAAAATTAAAAAATCTACCTCATGTGTCACTTTCTGCTGCAATCTTTCATAATAGTGGAAATTGACCAAAGGTACATTGTTTGTATTGTAAACCAAATCCTGACTGCGTTGAGGAACCAATAACACATCACTTCCGACAGGTATGGTAGACATGTTGTATTCCGATGTCAATGATCTCCTTGAATTCTGAGGGTAAACAATACCTTAATTTAGCCCACAATAATCATCATGTCCGGCAAAGCAGTCGCATAAACTTGATATCAAATTTTAGGTACCAGCTCATCATGAATATAAATACACATAAATGTCGGATATATAATATAATGCTACTGAATGGTTTACAAGAAAAATCAAGTCAACAGAAAACAAACAACCTCAAATGACTAAGCATTTGAAGATACAGATTCTGAAATATTAATATGCAGTTTCACTAGGTGTGCTAGGCTACATGGATCAAATAAAGCCTTTTCACAAAATAAAAAATTACAGCACCAACCAACCTTCAATGTGAAGAAACATGATATGGCTTGACCAGCCATCAACGTTTGCGAAGGGAAAATTGTATCAGGAGGTTGAAGTAATGATATTTCCCAGTGATGCCCAATAGATGACAACTGATAAACTTGGAAACTTTCTGAGCTTGTCTTGTTAACAACATCCAATCGAACTAAAAAATCTTGTATTCTTAATCGAGAAGGACTGATTTGAAATGAGACATCTAATGAAGGTAATACCTGCAACCACCAAATTTGGCACTTGAGAATTAACAAGGTATATAACTTGTAAAGATGAAAACAAGTCATTTAACAGACATTCTTTTATATTCATAATGAAACAAAAAATCACTAAATATAATGATTCAATTTTTTATAGCACCGTATAGTTTAAAATAACAGTATAATGAGGGGAAATAAAAACTAGTGAAGCCCAAAATGTTTCAATTTCAGTACACGTTATACTAACCTGCACATTGTAATGCAAGCGAAGAGTGCGATATCTTATGACACTTGATATATCTTCAATCTCATAATAAATGCTCATATAGAGAGAAATATCACCCGGAACAGCAGCCCTAAACCAAAGAGGCCACAATAAGGGTGTTTCACCTTGAATTGAAGTGTCCTGAAACAAAGTGTAATTCACGTGAACAACACATTAGCAGACACATTAGCAGACGCCAAGTAATAATACACAGCTTCCTTGGAAAAGATTCAATACTGACCACTGGAAACGAAAAGACTGTTTCAGACATGACATTAGGACTAGCATGTGCATCACTTTGCACTGAATCTATCTTTTTTGTTAAGCAACCAGGAAACTCTAATTTCACATTTTCTTGATTCCCAATAATCAAGAATCTAGGGTGGCTTATCTTCATCTTTAGATTCTGCCAAAACAAACGAACAAGTGTTAGCATGCAAGAAAAAGCAGGAAGAAAGCAAGTTCAACTCAATACAAGGAAGTTTGAAAGCAGACTACATCTGTCTCGGTCACACCATGCACCTGTTCCAGCTAAATACAGGTAACCCGACAACTCTGGTTCTCCCAGAGGAGAAACGGTGTTTTGATAGCAACAAATGACCAAAAAATATAACAATTTTATAGAATTATTGATTAAAAAACGGAGTTCTCTCCTCCACGCATTCCCCCTTCACAGATGATTTCTTCTTTCCTAAGCCATCAAATTCACAGAATGAATCTATCAATCCCGATTTCTCCTACTTATCTAATTCATACCCCCTCTAACTAACTATCCTAACTACTTAAGTGTGTGTGTTTGTTTCAGATGCTTTTCACTGCAAATGGAGAAATAATCCTTTCCAAGAGATGTCGTGTTTCCACTAAAATCGGTTTTGAGGGGCCAGGAATATGTTGCAAACAATTTATTCAATCCTTTTACTCCAAAAAACATATTACGCCCTTCAATTGCAACCTCATCCTCAATGTTGAAAGTGGTTTGCTGACAATGTCCATGTTACTGGTCTCTCAAAATATGTCTGCAGTGTCCATCTTCTTCCCCTAGCTCATCTTCTGAAATAATTATTAGGTTTTTATATTGGGCCTAACTCATCCTTACAAATGCGGTTGGTAAGGTGAGGAGTGCCGCACTTTATAAACTCATTTCAGGCCTTATATTTATCCTATATGGGACTTAGGTTTTTCTCAATAATAATGATGTACACTTTGTTGGTATAAAACTATTTTGACTCCCTGGCATCTATACTCAAGTTGACATGTAAATACGTGTGCACTCATAAGAAAAAAATGCAACTTAACTCCAGATACAGTACCTTAACAGGAAACTCTGACGGATTCCTCAAATCCAGCATAAGTTGCCGCAAATCTCCAGCATATGCCTTTCCAGGTAAAGAGTGAATGGAACCTTGAATCTTGGGTATGCTCTGGGATTTTAAAAAAAGTTGCTTTAGTATAGATACAAGAGGAATCTGTTGTAAATATGTAATTATTGTTGTAGACACTTATTATGTTTATTATGTAATTACTGGGATTTTTGTATTAGGCTCATTAATCAAAACCAAAAGTTAGAGATTAGTCTATATATTCAGATTAGCTCTTGTACTCTTTACAGAATTGAATAATACTTCAAAATAATTTTCCAAGAATATAAGAGGGAGGAGAGAGAAAATTGAAAAGGAGGAGACAAGCACACACCTTGATCACTATAAATTTAAATTTCTCATTAGGCAACTGCTTTGCTTTCCTTCTTCCTTTTACAATACTCTTCTTTGGGTGGTTCAACTCAAAGTTGTGAAAGCCAACTATAGTGCCTGATAGTTTCCATCGAACACCAAGAATTTCAAGAGTACCTACATCCTTGGGAGTCACTGATAGTTGAACCTGGCAATCAGGTGCTAGACAAAATCAATTTTGCAAATATGATAATTTAAAATTACAACAACAAAAGCCTTTTCTTACAAGGAGTGTTCAAATATATGGATCAAACAGAGCTATAATGTCATATTGTAAATTATGTCCATAAACAAATCATTTAAATCCAAGTATTACACTACTCTCAATCTACTCATGTTACTCAGGCTTCTACTGTTATTATTATCTCATATGATCATCCTCACACCACCCAAGATTCGATTCTATCATCTTTTTCCTAATAGGACAACCCCATTTTCTCTCGATTGCACGCATTCCGATCCTAGACCTATCTTGTGTTCCCAAGTGTCAATCATAGTACAACAAAAAGTAACGATCAAGTGTGAGTTTTTGTTTGTATGTGCAAAAACTATAATTGAAAGAATTGTACAAGAATATTTATGTTGTAAATATGGAGAATTGTATCTTGTATTTCTTGATTAACATTTAAAAGGGCCAACCTATATATTCAGATTAGAGCTTGTACATTAGAATCGTTCAATAATATTTTCAGAATACTTTCCTCACCAAACCATTGTTCAAACTTAACTTCTGCACTCTCGGGGACAGACACATGATACTTAGTCCTTCCCAGATTCAGTCTCTACCCTGAGTTTGTGGGTAAATGATTATATAGTAGTCCAAACACTCCCTCTTTGATTGGTTTGTTAGTTGGTTATGACTGTTAGGACAGCTGCCATTTGTATTCTATTAGCTTCACTTTGTGAGGACAGCTCTCCCAGTTCAGTGAATTGGTTCGTGATTGTATAAATAGAAGGCTCAAAACTTAAGACTTCAGAAATTAAATGATATAGAAAATTTTCAAGAGAATCTCTTTCACAAATTCTCTCTCAACTTAAACACTTCAAAGATATGGCAAAGTAATTCTTATACATATAGATAATCCCCAACCCTTTGAACTAGCTTCTGGGATTAAATATGTCCTAGCTCAAATACTAATATAGTATTTAGGTCTATTCTAAATCTATTTTTGAGCTGCCTGCATATATCCAGTGCTGTAAAGCTTACCCTTTATATAACTAGTCCTAGGCATAAGTGGGATGTGTTGAGATTCCACATCGGCCAAACATATAACCAAATCAGTCCTCCTAAAGCAAGAGGAATCATTACCTGGTGTTTGAGGTTGATTTAAGACTAACCCGAATTAAAAAAAAAAAAAAACACTGGTGTTTAAACTCAATTTTTACCAGAGACAAAAAATCAACAATTTTGTTTTTCTCCATAAGGGAGGAAGATCTGAATGAAAGAGAAATCATATCCATGAGCTCCATTTCCAATTAACTAGAAATGTGAATTGTCTGCATCTTGCAGGACTCGGAGTCCAATGTCATTCTACTCAAGCTTCAATATAATTGAAGATATGCATAAAATTAAGATAGAAATGTGATATTTCATGAATTTTCACAGAACACACAATCTACATATTGCTAGTTAAACGTTGGGATAGAAGCTCGTCGTTACCCACAAATATAATACAGCTCAATTTTCATATTTTAGTCAAGACAGGGTCTCTTGTAATGAAATTCAGCTCTAGAACAAACTCACCGTGGTAGTTTCGCCACCTCGTAATGAGAAATCAACCTCAGATACCAAAAATGAGGAATTGTATAAGCTCATATCCTTGAAGTGATCAACTTCATTATCAGTCTTCACACTTGACTCTTTTTCATCTGTGGTATCCACGACAAACAATTACCAACCAGAAGAAGGCTACTGATATTAAATATTAATTAATAGATACAAAAAAATGAAGAAAGCAATAAAAAAAGGGTAGAAGGCATTAGCAGAAACTCGTAGCTTACCTGATGTAAGTTCATCAGTACTAGTAGAATGTTTGCATATAAGTGTAACACCAGATACCGGAATCGTGATTTGCAGAGGGTTTATGAATTCAATATTAACCTTCACAGCTTCTGTAAATAGTGCAATGCACCAGTAATGCATAACATGAACCAAAAAAAAAGTAAGCTTCTTGGGCGGATTCATTAAATCAAATTATTATGTAAAAAAAACTACAATGATGTCATAATGAATGTATTCCTGGTCAGGTCAAAATTCCTTTTGCCCAATTCTGTTTCGTATTTTCGCTTTACACAGATATCAACAAAACTTACACAAGAAAGTCCAATAGTTATTAAAATTTCTAATAACTTTCGAGTGAAAATAGGTCAAAACATAAACTGACAAGTGTGATTTAATTTCCTAGAGGAACAACATCAATGATTTTGCCCCAATCCATTCCTCTTCTACTATAAAGAATTTGAGTAATAAAATAATAAAATATGTGAATTATTTGATGTTTATAATATATAATTACCGTAATTGTATGCCAAAAGTTCCATAGTGTCATTTCCACTCCACACACACACTCCTAAGGGTCTAATGTAGATCCCAAAGTTGCAAAAAAATAACTACCATGTGTCTTAATCATACAACCAGTCTTTTCACACCAGGTGAAGTTGATTGCATGGAATGATGCCATAACATCATATCAAGTATTAAGTCCAGAGATAGATAATATTCCACTAAATCTCTCTCAGTATGGTTTGGCCTATGATTTTCCTTGATCTCTCTAGCTATTGGACTATACACTATACAGTCATCCATCCTTACCATAGTTTTAAAAACCGGACCGGACATCGACTCGGGGATAGTACTGGGTCACTAGTTCGTTGGTCGAACCATTGGGTCAATGGTTGAACCGCATGACAGAATCGGATTGAGCCGGAAAACTCGGTCAAATGACCCGGTCTATATAAAGTTTGGCTTTGTGTTAAATTAAATTAAACCGGATGACTCGATCGTATTCATGTCAAATTACTTTATGATATATATAAATTTTCCAACATTATTTATCCCAAATACTTCTAACATATTTTTTATATTTAAAATTCTAAATTAAAAATAAATATTTGTGTAAAGTATAATTTTTAAAATGGGTAGCACTTGGGTGACATTGTGGTTGGTGACATTGTGACATTGGCCAACCACAATATCACAAGTGTCTTTCTTCTTTCTCTTTCACAATATTATTTTGTTTCTTTATACACTTGTGATATTGTGGTTGGCCAATGTCACCAACCACAATGTCACCCATTGCTAAATGCCAATTAAATAAAAAGGCAACCAAGCTACTATTTTAAAAAAAGGCGAGGAAGTTACTAGTGTATTATATCTAAAATAAATGATAGCAATTAAAAAGAAGAAATGAAAAGGCCATAACCAAAACCCTACTTTCTTAACATGTTAAGCTGCGCCTCCATCACCTACTATCATTATCACTTTCATCTCTCTAACCAGATCTGCCTCCCTCTTATCATCTTTCTCTCATCTTTTCACTATCTTCTCTCTAATCAGATCTACATCTCCTTTTTAATTTTCTTCATTAAAGTTTTCAATCATAGTCTGCTACACCTTCCTTCCCTCAAAGCTCAAACTTTCTAATACCATGTAAAAATCTCTTCAACACTGTGTTCATGGTTGCCCAATCGAAAGACATTTCACTTTTCTTTCTCTCTGTTTTTATTTTTCTCTAAAAAAGAAAATAACACACATTGAACCGAAGCGGTTCACAAAACCAGATGAGTCACCGGTTTTCCCGGTTTTGGCCGAGTCACGCCGGTTTTCTCCGGTTCAATTACATGTCCGATCCAACATGCAAACCGACTCGGACATACCACCGGTTCCCGGTCCGACCGGCCAGTCCGGTCCGGTTTTTAAAACACTGATCCTTACCAATGTTTTATTATGGCTTTTAAAATAACATCCCTCCTTATTATCTCTCTAAAATGTCAGGAGAGAATAACATTATTATCTGATATCGGGAGTAAAAATATCAGGCAGATATCAAAGTGAAACAAAATCATATATATAATGAATCATTACCAACTTCAGACGAAATCATATGGCATACCTCCAGTAACACAAACATTTGATTGAGTGTTCTTTTTTAAGATAAGCTTTGATTGCAACTCCAACCAATTACTCTTGGCAGCAGTAAATGATGGTATCATGTCTTCCTCTAAAGAATGCCACAAGCTTTCTTTAGTGTTAACCTGAAGTGACACTTCACACTATCATAATCAAACTACAGCCATTTACTAATTTTAAACTTATGTGCAACAGAATTCATTGGAAGTTGAAAAGTTCTAACGCAAATATTATATTTTAGCTTTCTCATTTTACTTCTAATGAACATTTAAAAATTCTAACGCAAATATTAAGATAAGAAGAAATCCCTGAAGTTCCATTGCAAACCACATAAAAAAAAGCGCAATTTCTATTCTTTGCTAGTAATCACCTTACTGGGGATTTACATACTGATACTTGATATGTGTAATAGTTATTTCAAACTTTTAGTTAACCACATTGTATCAGTTAGTTAGTGTTAGTGCGGCTGTCTCAGTTAGTGTTATTCAATAACAAAAACAGTTGAGAAATGTTTGCTATTTCTCTCTCAACTCTAATACGTGATACCTACCATCATCTCATGTGAATGAATAGATGTGTGCCACAAAAGGGTTTTCAACAGTCCACATGGTATAAAAAGGTGTTGTTTGAAAAAAATATGTCATGCAGTAGCTTGGGTTTGAAAAATGATGTTACAGATTGAAAATAGTTAGCCATATGTGGTCCACTCAGTAAGATATTTAGAGCGAGAGTGACAGATCTCTCAAAAAGAGAGTTACAGGCTTGAAGTGATTGGGAAGAGGAAAAGAAAATTCCTAGCAGATGATGTATAATACGGGATCCCCTGATACCAACATGAACTCAAGGTGCTTACATGTATCGTATATATAGCTCATAAGATATTTAGAGCAATAGAGTGAAAAGCTTGAAGTGAATGGGAATAGGGAAAAAAAATTCCTAGCAGATGATGTATAATATGCCAATGTAGGAAATAACATCTCTTAATAAATTATTCAACTTTCCAAGTACTTTAGTTCGTTTTATAAATGTAGAATATATTGAATATTCCTTGTATCTTAGGGAATAGAATTAGCCTAATTGTTCAGAATTTATTATATTTATAATCCTGATGTAATCGAAGTACAGACATCAGCCGGCTGAGTGTGTGTTTCATCCAAGCAAATTAAAAAAAAACCTTATCTAATATTCATTAATATTTAAGTGCCAACCAAACCTATACAGATTTAACATAAAGTATAAGCTGTTCCCGTGCCTAACTAGCAAATAATAAGTCTGCTAAACAGTGTCAAAGGCTAACTAAATAGAAAGAGGAAAACATTTTAAAGAATAAAATCCAAAATACCCAGAAAATTGGGGAAACACAGAACTGAGATCAACTTACAGCTGAAGGTGATCCAAAAGTTCGGTGATCTTCATAGATGACCTTGAGCGAAGAGATATTGATCACAGGCAATTGAAGTTTTGTTACCTCAAATGTCCGCCCTGTTTTCTGTAGACAGGTGTAAAATTAATTACATACTGTCCAACTCAGCATCAACATAGATTTTTTTAAAAGAACTCAGCATCAACATAGATATTAACACTTAAAACTATTCCAATAATTAAAACAAATCCAGTCAATGCTAGTTCAGAAACATATAATACAAATCAGGTTCTAAACATACGAATCTGGAAATCAAGTAGAGGGACCATTACCTCCACAACTTGAAGAAAGTCACCCAGGAATAATTCTTGTGTCGTCTTGGACTGGTGACTACAAGCCAGGATTTCCGTCATATGCTTGACAGCAACATCATACATCCCAAGAGAAGCATACCACCTAAAAAATATATATTAATTAACAAACTTCAAAGAACTTGATCATGATCATTATATAACCGACATGCTTTTGTATATAACAATCACAATATATTCTGAACCAAGTCTAACTTACTGTCCTATATGGAAATGAACATGATCATTGATATAACTCCAAGTAGTTCCTTTAAAAACAAAAAGAGCACTTCTGTATGTTCGAATTGCATGTTTGATCTGAACATAGCAATGCCAAGGTCAGAAAATTAATAAGAAAAAGCAACGCATTAATTAAGTAGGGGGGAAATGTTGACAGTCCAATACCTGATCACACTTTTTATACTGCTCACCGGAAAGAACTAGATGAAATCCATATTTGCGTGACATGGAGGGCTTAGACAACAAATAACAGTATGATGCTTGTTCAAGCATCACAGCAGAATGTAGGATATCCTAAGGAAAGGAATTGGTCAACAACAGAGCATAATAATCCAAATTGGCATTATTATATTTTACTTTTTAAAAAAAGCACTACCTCACCACAAATACGAAAGTAAACCGTAGCTGCCTCCTTATATAGGTCTCGTGCCTTCAACATTTCTATCCACCACAGACCACATCGTGTAGCATTTTGCTGACCCAATAATCCAAGTTTCTGGACATATTAAGTCAAAGTTTATTAATTTTAAAAATAAAAAAAAAACATGAAAGTAATATAGCAATAACAGAGCATCTTGAAAAACAAAAATCTTTCTCATGATCCAAAATAAACCATACATACTAAATATGTGTTAAAAGCATTTTCCATGCAATATTCAGCTTCTTTTCTTGATTGATCCAACATGAAGTATGTAAGTCCCATCATTTCCTGAAAAATAAATATGGGAGAGGCCAATAGTGATGCATTTTCAGAGTATTTCATTATCAGGAAGTGTATAAATTTGGTCTTGGAGAATAAAAACAAAAGTAAATTTGCCTTTGAAAAAAAAAATCATTTCGAATGAATGAGAATATGAAAGAGGTCTCTGATTCAAGGGTTTCCCCCTCACAAATGATTAATTCTTCCACGTAAACTGTCAAAAGTACAGAACTCTTTGTCTCCTTATTTCCCCTATTATACAGGATATACCATCTAACTAACCAACACCCAACTAATCCTAACAACTCTAACCCCTTTGTTTATCCTAAGAGAAACAACTTGTGATAATAAAAAAGAAATATAGAAACTAATTCTTCAGAGATAGTCTAAGATATTTAAAATAATAAATTAATCTTAAGAGATAGATAATCTAAGAAACTCTAGGATAATATGAAAATATTACAAGATATTTTCATATATCTTCTAACAAAACCGTTTTTCCGAAAGAGCTCTATATAGGCAAGTTATTTCTTATTTCGGGGAAAAAAATGATTCTAATTTAACACCCTACCACTACTTATTTACAGAAAATCCTAATCTAACGAAAACCTAGGCAAAGTAAAATTACCTGCACACCAGCATAACGCTTCCAGGCTTTGTCAATCTTGTAATCTGTTGAAATTAGGCGATAATTTGACAAGGCAAGTTCATAATCTCGTAACATGAAAGCATAGTCACCCAAAACTCGAATCTGGGATTCAATTGAGTTAAAGTTATACCTTCAACAATGAAACCAAAAAGATATTAGAAAAAGGCAAGATATCTGATACATACATAGCATCAATGTACTTTCCATCATAAGATAGGAATTTATGGGGTGACATACGTAGGACCATTGAGAGAATCTACAACGTCTTCTTTCCCTTTTCTCCACCATAAATTCTTTATTTGGTTTTTAAAACCTTTACGTGTGGCAGAAACCTAAACACAACGTAATATTAAAGAAACAAGGTAAAAGGAAATCAGAATATAAATGTCAAAATAAGATGTTGGGTCTCTGATAACAAATTCAAACAATCAAATATGACCTGTTGATTGAGCACACGAATTTTTTGCTCCATGTTAGGAATGATGTGCTTAGATGATAAATTTTGCATTATATCTTTGATCTACAGGGAAATAAAAATGAGGTAGTGAAATACATCTGCAATTTAAACATAAATCCTATATATTAAATCGAATCGTTGTTGAGAAAATACCTCATTGATATCGTCAACATTAAGAAAGCAACCAAGATCTTGATTAGGTGAGGCATCACATGCCTGTCACAAGTTTCAGGAGACAAATGCATTAATTGCATATTTCCACATAAATGGAACAAATTTGCATGAATACAGGTTCCAAAAGGTAACCTAAAATAAGCACGAGGCCAGGAAGATGAAGCAAATAATCGATTTTTCATTAAAAAGGGAAAAAGAAAATAACAAATTACAAGATCTACAAACAAACTTACTTGTGAAGCCCAAGGATTATTTTGATGCTTGATTGGAGCATCTAGCGAAGAATTAATAGAAAGCAACGAACAGTCACTTGTACCAAATGTACTCCTCATTTCTGTTAATATTTTACTTGCTCTGCTAAAGAAGAAGAAGGAACTCAAACAAGGCTAACACTGCAGAAAGCTAATTAATCTATCTCCATGTAAAAAATGAATAATGCCCAAAGTTGCATTGGATTCCAGAAAACAACTATCGTGTTTTCATTCTTTAAATCATTTTTGCAGAAAACAATTTTCATTTTCAGTCTTCATTCTAAGAGAATGAGACTGGTTTTGAAGTTTGAAATTATTTTGACACAGTGCTGAGATTGAAGACCTGTTTTCACATTAATTCCAATACAATGTTGTACATCATGACCTTCCTTCCAAATGAAAACTGTGTAGATTTTCAAAGTAGACAAAATGTTGGTGTAGTAAGGACAAAACAGAAAAGCAAGAGAGTTGAGACCAGTGCCTTCTCATTTCCCAAGCACGGGTAACTTATTAGTTACTAGTTAAAAATGAAATAAGGAAACTATCAAACTGAATGCATTTGAAGTTTTAGTTTTCCATGTCAATATGGAGTTCCTTTTTTCCGTAAAAGAATATTTTTAGAAAGAAGGGACAGAGAGTAATGTTATAACTTATAATGATGGCAAGGAATCCTCCAGGTCAGAAAAAGCAAAGAACATCAAAGGTTAAAAAGCTAAGAATACAGCAGATCTGCCAAATCTCTTAATAAGTCTGAAGGGAAAATCCTCCAAAGTAACAATTGGTAGACATCAAAAAAGGGCCATATACACAATCCTATTTAAATGGGAGTATGAGTCCCATATGCAGACAATATCCAACTAAATAAATACACAACGTAAGTGGAAACTTTCCCTCCTTATTGCTATAACTTTCAAATATAACCTACAGAAAATTTGCTTGATTAAGACAGACCCGTTATTCTCCAAGAACCCCATACAAATTGTTCCAAAAAAAAGTTGGCTGCCTTGCAAAGCAAAAGCAGCACATGATTGAGAACCCACATATCAAAAGATAGCAATGTGAAGCATGTGAACTTGCAAAAGGTCATTTGTATCCTATTAATACCAACGTCCGCACAAAAAACTTTAGAGACAGCTTTTATTCCCATGTCAGTTTATCTAAAAGGAATCTCTCATGCTTAGGAGAATGCAAAATAATATGGAAGAAAGATTAAAAAGATATCTTTCCATAAGTATCTGAAGTTGAAACTTCTCATAAATTTATGCATCAACATGAAAAGTGCTCCCCAGTCCACCTCCTGAAATATGCTCGTTCATTTCCAATAAAAGGCCTTTCCGAAAAAAGCTTGTCAGACCTAAGTAATCTTCACTAACCACCAAAACAAAGATCCCCCATCCCAACATGTATAAATCTCTCAGAAAGGCATAAAGTATATATAAAGTTCAAAAGAGCAGTATCTTTTTTAGGATATGAAGTCACAAATTAGAAGAGTATCTGTTAATGGCAGCCAATATGATCTCACATCTGTGATGTGTCTATGTACAAATAGTTTCTCTAAACAAGAATGGCAGAACATTCATACCTGTCTGCGGCGCCATCTTGATTGTCGTGCACCAACAAGTAATGCTTTAAAATCTTTGGATCCATTGCACCGTCTTTTAGAAGGGATGGAAGTTTGTTGGTATTAAAAAGATCAACAAATCTGCTCATTGGATGTTCATCTTTTGAAGAAACAGCTAAAAGACCTGCAAGTTAATTTCAGTAGAGAGATGATTATATCTGAAAAGATGCCATTCTGAAGAAGGAAAATAGATGAAAATATCAATAGCAAATTATCTACTGAGACTAGAAAAATTGTAAGATAAAATTTTACAGAATGACAGAGAAAAAGAACTAATGCGAAAATCTTACAAGCCACGGGATGGTCAAAAGCTTCATGGTCTGAAAAGGAAGCCATGCGGACAAGCTCTTTATTGAAAAACTGAAACCAAGATGGAGTATCTCTGTCTTCAGAGCCTACAAAGGTATTTTCGTCAATCAAACCAAATCTCAATCAATGAGAGAACATCAACTGCCTTTTCACCACACAAACATAAATTTTAGAGCTCATTCAAGGGCCAAAACAAGTGAGAACCCTAACAAAGCACTAGCATGTGCTTGAGCTTGTTCGATTAAATTATTAAAATATATCATCAGTAATCATACCCAAGGTTTAAACAAACTAAAGATCTGTGTTCATGCTCATATCATATCAACTCCGAGCCTAAGAAATTCAAAAGGTATTATTTATATGATATGTGTACATGCGTGTAGAAATAGAACTAAATAAGTTATTTAGCAATGTAAAAGCATGTACATAAAAAATTACAAAATATATATATATTACAACCCTAAACTACTCACAAATTTATAATATGCATGTATTCATATGTGCTTGCAGCTTAAATCATACACATACACAAATGAATAAATAGGTATAAAGCACAAACAACAGTTCTTGGTTAACTAAAACATATATAGATCCAACACTTCAGAGACTTCACATCGAGGTGTCCAAGTATCCAACACTGACACTTGTAATTACATATAATATAGTCACTTCTACAACAACCAAGCCTTATCCCACTAAGTGGGGTTGGCAACATGGATCAAATTAGTGCATAATGATCTATAATAAACCATATTTCGATCCAACTCATTAATCTCTAGATCTTACTTAATAGTTTCTCTTATAGTTTTTTTAGGTCATCCTCTACCTCTAGTGATCTGACTATCCACCATCTGATCTACTCTCTTACTACAGAATCTACAAGTCTTCTATCTACATGCCCAATCCACCTAAGCCTAGTTTCCACCAACTTTTCTACTATAGATGCTACCCCAACTCTCTCTCTCTCTCTCTAAATGTTGTCATTTCTAATCATATCATGTCTAGTTTTACCACACATCCAACGCACATCCCCATCTCAACTATGCTTAATTTATTATTGTGTTGGTTCATCACCGCCCAACACTTTGTTCCATACAAAGTCGCCATTGTCCAATAAATAATAGTCACTTCTATTTTCTAAAAAATTTATTGGGATTTACTTCAGTATCTGATAAATAATTCACATTGAAGAGGTGTCCAAGTATCAAACACTGACACTTGTAATTACATATAGTAGTCACTTCTACAACATCCAAGATGTATCCCACATTCCCATTAAGTGGAGTTGGCTACATAGATCAAATTACGCCATAATGTTCTATCATAAACCATATTTTGATCCAACTCATTAATCTCTAGATCTTACTTAATAGTTTCTCTTATGGTTTTTCTAGGCCATCGTCTACCTTTAGTTATCTGACTATCCTCCATCTTATCTACTCTTCTTACTAAAGAATCTATAGGTATTCTCCCTACTTGCACAAACACCCTAAGACTAGTTTCCTCCATCTTCCCTAGATAATACCCCAACTCTCTCTCTCTTACATTGTCATTTATAATCCTATCTCGTCTAGTTTTACCACACATCCAACACAGCATCCTTATCTCCGCAATGCTTAATTTATTATCAAGTTGGTTCGTCACCGCCCAACACTTTGTTACATAGAAAGTCGCCGTTGTCTCGTGAATAATATAGTCCATTCTATTTTCTAAAACTATTGCCGGTATCGTGTTCCGTGTATCTGCATGTGTGTATACATGCATTGCATCAATGCTTCATAGACTAAAATAAAGCAAGGCCGAAAACAGATTCTAAACAATGAACTCCACTTACTTGCAGTTTCATGATCGATTTCCGACACATCCGAGCACAACTCCGAAAACACTTTCTCCCCCGAGTCAGTGATAACTTGATTCAACTGCTCTTTAGCTACCTGGTAAAAACGTATAGATACAAAGTACAACCACATTATTAATCATAAGTCCTAAAATATAAACACATTTATCGCATATAGTCACAAAAATCCTCAAATCAAGCAAACAATAATCAAATAATTGAGTTTACCTTCAAATCAGGCTTCTTAACATGAGAACCATAGAAGAGACGCAATTTGAATTTGTGAATGCGATAAGGCTGATCACTCGCAGTTCTCACTGGAACTGCAAAAAATGATTCAAATGAACAATGTGATGCATAAATCACGAATCAAAAACCTTAACGGACGAAGATGAGTTAAGAATTAAGAATTACCGTCGATGTTGTTGAAAGAGCAGAACGGAGTAAGCATCTGGAGAAATGAGAAACCGTTTTTCAAGCAAGCTTCTTCAACGGAAGGAGTGGAAAGAACCATCACCACCGGAGTGATTTCTTCCAGTAGCATTTGTCCCAACGGCGTTCTCGCCGGATCCATCGTCGCCGTTATTGGAGTTCGGTGATTGCGTAGTGTCGGAGAACGAACTCAGATCGGATCGATGCCGTTAGATGGATGATTCAGATTTGGGAACTCGTTTAGTTTGCCTTCAACGACGTCGTCTTTGGGTTACACTACCAGAGATTTATCGATGAAACAGATTGAAAAAATGTTCAATGTAATGCCTGTTCCATTTTATGAGAACTGCTAGCTACAGCACCTCATCATCCTAGTCACACCCCCCTTAATAACCCTTAATTAACAAAAAAAAATTAGTGTTAAAAAGTAACTAGGCAAAAAGAAAAAGGAAAAAAGAAAAAAGAGGAGAGACGAAATTAAGTTCCAAACTTATCTCTGAGGATAAGGGATTTCATGTCAGGCGAAGGGCAGTTCCAATGAACAAAGCACCTTGCATGTGATCCTTCCTTAGACATAAAATCTGCACACATATTATTTTGTTCCCTTATAACATGCACCAATGTTGTATTTTCATTTCCATGTAAACCATCTCTACATGTAAAACGTCTCTGGGTTACACTACCAGAGATTTATCGATGAAACAGATTGAAGAAAAAAAAATTAACAAAATGTCTAATATAAATTCTTTTTAATAAAAAATTAAAAATAAAAAAAATAATTCCTAGAAGATGGATGCCAACAACGCTCTCTTCTTAGCGCTATTTATAATGCTCATCATCTCGTTAGATAAAATCAATATAGATCCCACGTTTTGAAATGAATCGCACATAAAATGGTGGGATCCACGTTAATTTCAACGAACGAAGCTTTATCATATCACTCATTGTGGTTTTATCAAACTCAAAAAACTAGTCTTCGCAGATTTGGTTATAAGATATCTTGTTCACAAAACAAAAAAAAAAACTATTTTCTCCTTCGTCTCTTCCTTTCTTTCTCTTCATGTCTAAATTGTAAGTGATATTTTAATTAGTTTGTGGTGTGTGTTTTTCAAAAAATACTTGGGTGATTTAGAGTTTTGTGACTTTAGTGTATTTTGATGGAAGAGAATGATAGATGAATGATTAAAATAAATTATTTTAATGAGGATAAAATATTTGGTTGTGAGAGATAGAGACAAGGTCGCTATCAAAACTCAAAGTCGCCTAAGTGGAACCTTTTTTTTTCACGTCGTATGTAATCTAAGATCACTGGTGTACAATTTATCTCTTAACGCAACATAAACTCAATCGAAGTATGTATGTTCCCGTAATGTAAACTTAATTCATGTACAACTTGTGAATTCCAAGATTTTATATGTTACGCAGACTCGATTTAACATGTTTACATAAATTCAATTTAAGTATTTTTATGTAAGCTTAAGTTCAAACCAGAGTAGTCAATAACGACATAGGGGCAAGAAAACGCTATGGTAATGATGGTAGCAGAACAATTCAGTTTAGTAGTCACTCCAGATGCTACAGTGGTTAGTAGGTCGCGAGGTGGATAACAGATTATGGTATGCTTTCATATTTTAACAGAAAAATCCTAAATTGACCCTGATTTTAAAACTGTTTCGAGGTATTTTGGAGATTTCAAATTAACCTCAACATCTTCCCTCTTTTCACACGTGATCTGCCAACTCTTTCTCTCCTTTTATCTTCTCAGTGACATCGCCAAATCCTAGAATCCTTTTTCTCTTCATCTTTTTTCTCTTTTCACCATATCGGTCGTTAGGGGTATTCATGTCCAATCCAATCCAATGCAAACACGATTGGATTGGTTTTCGATTTCCATAGTATAAACCGATCCAATCCAATCCAAACCGAAATATTTATACTTGTATATATGTTATTATATGAATTGTTTTATAAATTTTTATTTAATTTGTTTTTTGGTGGTGAAATGTTTATTTAATTTAAAATTATGTAACTATTCTATAGACTTCTTCTTTAATTATTGACTTTAAAAATATTATTAATTTACGTTTTTGAAACTATTTTATTTGTTTTTTATTGCTTTTATTTTATATCTGTTCATCTTTTTCGTAACCTTACTTTTTTATGAAATGTCATAAAATAATATTTTTTTCTTAAAAGAAAGGAAAAAATATACAATAATGAAAACCGAAAACCAATCCAATCCAAACTAAATTTTTTTGGATCAGATTGGATTTGATTTTAAAACCAAACCATTGGATAAACAAATAACAAAACCGAAAAGATTGGATTAGATGGTTTTTCCTCCCAAAACCGAACCAATCCAATCCGCGAACACCTTTATCGGTCGTCATCGTCTAAGTAACCATCGTTGCCGCTAATTCAGGTTGTTGTCATCGTCTTTCTCTATTCATGTTTTGTTCACATACCACATGTCTTCCTCCGTTTCTCTAATTATTTCCTCTTTTTACTTCTTGTGTTCAAGTTATGTTCCTATTCCGTTTATCTTCCTTTGTTGTTTTAGATTTAATGTTTTAATTAAGATTTGTGAAATTTGGCTAGAGACTTGAAAGCTTTCATAACCTTCTCTATTTCTTTAACTTGTGCTGGCATTTAAAATTGAATGCAATGTTTTGCCTAAGATGTGTGGATGTTTGAGTGTTTTGATTTATACTTGTGTTTTTTGTTTATGAATGTTTCTTGAGTTTTTGAGACATTTGTTAATCTTGTATTATATATATGTTTGTTTTTACTTTATAGCAGAGTTCATATAACCTGTCCAAAAAATGATCAAATAGTTGTCATCTTGTTATACTTATCCCACTTTTGGGGGCGGACACTATATGACGTTGTCATTGATCAACTACTTTAGTTTAAACATGATTACTTGGATTTAATTAATTTTTTTAAGTTAAAGAAAAATAAATACATATTAACATTTTATTTGAAGTTTATAGACTATTAGACTCGTTGACATTTATACAATAAAAAATATTTTTGATAATATCTCACTAAATAGAATAATAATAAGCGTTAAGTAAGTTTTTGGTTTCTATAAAATTTTAAGTTTCGTTTTTAGCACAACTAAAAGGTTTGAGGAAGTTTTTTGTTTCTGTTTCTAAGTAAACTCGTGTGTATTCTTTGAAATTATGAATTTTCTTTTGTATCATGCTTGGTAAATTATAAAAATCCATCTTGAAAGGTTTAATTTTTTTAACAATGAATGAATTAAATATAATTTTTTAAGTTTTTAATGCTTACAAAAGTCATATTTAATTAATGGGAGTATTTTGTCAAAAAAAATCTACATTTTTGTCCGAGAGATGTATTTGTTGTAATATTATAAATATCTCTATGAAAATTTATTCAAATATGTCAAGTTTGTGAGTTGAACTAAAAACATTGACCAAATTAATGATCGAAAATTATTTGGGGGACAAAAACTCGTTGAATTTTTTTAAAGGAACTAAATACAAAATTTGAGATTTTTATTGGGACCAACCATTTTTAAATTTAACGGAAGTTAAACAGGGTTAAGTTGAAAACTGAGTGTTTGTTTTAAAACTAAAAGGGGTTGTACATGTCTTTTAATAAAATATTAGGGAAGATTAGTGCAATTTCATCTAAAAAAAAAAGTTATTAAAATATACGAAATGAATGTTTGTCTAAAAATTATGAATTTAATTTCTTTGGTGAAGCGATGTATGCATTAAGATTTCGTAGGAGATGAAAGAAGATTTGTTAATATTTAATTTATAAATAATTTTAATGTTGTTGAATGGTTTGACAATTAGATGAATTATTTCGGCATCCATGTCATAAGAGAGATATTTTAGTATGTTTTTAATTTGTTGTTTGTTTTCAAATAATATGAACTTAGCAAATATTATGTACTTTTTTTTCTTCTTTGGTATTTTTTATTTGTTATTTGTTTTCAAATTATCTAAACTTAATAAATATTATGTACTACCTCTGTCCCTTATTATAGGACATTTTTAGGAAAAACAATTGTCTTTTTTTAAAAGACCCTTTTACAATTGTCAACTACATTAATTATTTTTTTTACAGAATCGCCCCTGTTTACTCTACATGTTTTTTTGAAAAACAATAAAAAAAAATATCTTTTAACAAAAGAACAACAATAAGTTGTTATACTAGAAAACAAAAAGTAATAACTCTCGTTCATGCATCATTATTTGAAGTTGTCTTCTAGTGATAATTGGCTATTCTATACTACTTGGTACTGTTGTTGTTGTTTTTAGGATCTACGTGTTTCTGGTGTTTGTTTAGTAGTTTGGCAATTGAAAAATGGACATATCCTATAATCTTACACTAATTGTTACGTACATGATTGATTTTCAAATGTCCTTCTTTTAATTGAAAGTTGTCATGTTTTTAATGCTTTGTGAATCTCAAGTTTGAATTGTAGTCAAAAAAATAAATAATAATTTGAGTAATAGCCGAAATAATGATTAAAATAGTAGTTATAAATTGATGGACTTTCTATGTTGTGTTATTATTTGGTCACTACTATATAAGAACTTCTTTCCACTAGTTACTTTTACAATTACATGTATATAAATTTGAATTCACATGACATAGGAATCCACACTACGCCAAAAAATAATTTTAATAGCACTTTTTTTTGTCTATTAAATCCTTTGTTATTGTTTGTATATCCCCTATAATAGCACTTTTAAAGTGCTATTGAAAGACCGGCCCTTAATAGCACTTTCTTTAAAAGTGCTATAGTTGTTAGTATGATTTACTAACCCCACGGAAAAAGGCATTACATGTCCTATACTTACTAGCGTTTAACTTAAAAAGTGATATTATAAGCCCAGTCGTTAATAACACTTTCATAAAAAAGTGCTATCATATACCCATTCCTTTATAAAAAAAAAATGTTATTTTTTAATCATAAAAAGGAATTATTTTTGAAATGGAATAAAACTCGAATACAACTGATTGTAAACATGGGTAAGTCATTCAACGTATTTATTATAAAAAGAACTTAACAAAATACAACTCAAATCCTAATAACAAGTATTTATATTTTTTTTTAAGAAATTCTAATAACTATGAAAATGTTATCCTTCGTATGAGTAAAATTACATCATTCACATTTTAATAACATCACTCACAAATCTAAAAAATACATCATTAGGCAAATGCCACTTGTAATGATTATTTAGGTACTTCATAATTTTAACCAACTCATACTAATTAAATTGTAGAGCTTGAAAATATTCCTTGTACAACTCATCCATATATATGACACTTAGCATATAGAATCAACAAATTATATAATGCAAAGAGTACTAGATCAAAAGTCTTCGCATATGCTATATAGGGATTTTGAACTATGCCTCTAGATGCGCATCATCAACCATGCCACAAGTGTATAATCAGAGGTAATGTCAAATGTCATTTGACCTTCACTACATGTAGCATGTAGCTGATTCTTTGAAAGCTATAACACAAGCTAGGTAACTCTTTCTAACTTTTTTTACTGCCAACAACCAGAAAAATAATCACTTAGTATTCAAATTTAATGAAACATAACTAATAACACCAACACAATACTTTTGATACCAACATCAATTGATTATGTAATGGTATGTAAAACAATGAATTATAAAATACATTATAACACCAAAATAATGAAGTTGAATTTAACCAAAGAGTTAAGTAAGCACATCGAGTTAGCGAAGTAATTTACAAGTATGTAAACAATTACTTGTGGGATAAATATCTGTCAAAGTTCTTGTTAATTGTAACATAACACTTAGCTTACATAGAATCCATTGTGGCCTATGAATTTAGTAGTCCTCACATATCATTATTCCATATTCATTATCTCCAATTAAAAAAATAGGCATTGGTTTCATCTATCTGATTAATTTTCATTTCAATTAATTTTTCTAGCTATCTCTCACTTTCTTAAGTGATTCATTTTCATTCTTATCTTTCTTAAGAGATTCATTTTCATTCTTATCGCTTTCTTAAGAATGAGAGTAGTAACTAGAAAGGATTGAATGCTTAATGATTTCATTATACAAGCTTCAATTATGTACATACCTATATTATAAAAACTAAAATTAGAATAAAGTTTGTATGTAGATAGACCTTCATAGGCTAGAACATGTATGTCAATTTCATTATAGAAATAAATAGAAATCACTTATCTTTGATATCATGTTGTAAATTTGATATTAGACAATATACTGCACAATAAATAGAAATCACTTATCTTAGCAATATGCTTTTTAAGTTTTAGAAGAAATGCAGCAACAAAGAAAATATCATGTTGTAAATTTGATATTAGACAATATACTGCACAATATTATCCAACAAAAAATACAAAAGCAATAAATTGCCAAAGATTGTAGTAGAGTTGAATTATCATATAAATTATGTGGTTTGACTTTGAAAAAGCTAAACTACAAGAAACATTCATAACTTAGGAACTTTTCTATTTCATTTCATTTGTGAAGTTTCTAATAAGATAGGGTAAAATATTGCTCGAAACCAAAATCATACAGAACATGAATATTGCATATTCAATCAGAAAATCAAAAGCATACTACCTCAAAAATTAAGATTTACCCCCAACAAAACAAAACTCTATTTGAACTGGAATTTGAAGATAATTCCCCTTTATCATAACCATCTTTCTTTAAATGAAGTACACCGTCCAAATCCTGCAAACTCAAGCTGTAGTGCAAGCTTACAAAACCAGTGACAAAAAGAGCAGCAGTCACTTTAGTATTTTAGACTTGACAAACCTAATAGATGCTTCAATATTTAGTGACATCAATAAGTTGTTAAAAACACATCATATATCATATATGGTACATTCCAATTCTAAATAAGCCAAAAGACCAGCTAAAAATGAATATAAAACAAGTGCACTGAGCCAAAATACTACCATGAATGATCCAACAATAATTCAACAAGAATTTAACTTTTGACATCCTTAATAATTTACACTAGTGAAACTTTAATTCATACCACATGGACATATCTAGATAAATCCCCACAAACTATTAAATTAAATGCAGGGTACCTAATAGAAATGAACCTTATCAAATCTCTCAAAGGTGTCAGCTTTTCATGGATTCGAAACACTGAGAGCTTCCCCCACAAACTATAGTGAGCCAAATTGGCCATCCAGCCGCAACATGTTCCCAATGTAAAAAAATTTGTGGGTTACTTAGCCTTGGATTGGGCTGTGATCTTTTTCTCTCTTCACCTCAAGACCTCTGAACCCTGCACCATTCTCAGCGTCTAGATACCACACTTATCTCCTCACAATTACTCGGCGTCGGCGTTGTGCCATCATCAACCTTACTGTTAAAACAATTAAAGTTTAGAGCCAGATCTCACACCAAAGTGCAACTAAGAATTATAATCAAAATGAATAGAAATTAGACAATCACTGTTTCATGCAACCTTACTTTAATTTAAACGCTTAGAAGAATGGAAGGAGCAAAAGTCAAATGAATTTTATTTATTTTGTAAATCAAAAACGAAAAACAGAAATTGCATTCAAAATGAGAAATAAAAAAAAATCCTAAAACACAAACAAAAATGAAACGAAGAGAAGTAAGGCGTGCTTTCATATGAGGCCTGCAACATGGAGTTTGAGGCTTTAGTCGATTCCTCGTTGTAGTTGCCGCCGAGACATCATCACCTCTAAACGATAGAATGATTGAAGCGGAACGATTTCACAACAATTACGGTTCTTGTGAGATGAGAATGGATTAGTGATTGAAGAAGGATTGATTTGGATAAGGGTTGAGATGAGAATGGATTTCACGTGGTTGAGGATGTTGTCACCGCACGAGATGAACAAAGAGGAGGACAAAGCTAGCTACCAACGGTGGTTGAAGATGCCAATTCCTTTCCAAAATTCATCACAGCTTTGAAGAGGGATTGAAATTTATGATTCAATTGGAAGAAGAGGAACAATTGGAGTGCAAAACGAGTTTCCCCCTTTTGATTTTTTTAAGGGTTCAAACACGGTAGGGAGTTGAGGATGCGTGTAACGATGGTAGATGAAGAATTTACTGGGTTAAATCGATTGAAGAGGAAGGGTTTCAAGTGAGTGATGATGACGGGTTTTCAGGGTTGAATCTTTGGAGATAATAAGAAGATAAGAATAATAAGTAATAAGAAGAGGTGTTTCTAGGAAGAAGAGTTTAGATCAGGGTGTGAACTCTTGAGATTAGTCAGCGGGAATTGAAAAAATAACTGCGCTGATTTTTGTTTTAATTTGATAGAAAGATTGCAATATCGCTTTTAAGGAAAACGCTAACAAAGTGTTTATGCCTACAATAGCATTTTTTTTTAAAGCGTTAACAAACTCATCTCTAGCATTTTTTATTTTTTTTATGTTAATGCTTTTTGATAGCCTTTATACGAAAAGCGCTATTCTAGGGGATAACCTATAATGGCGGCCAAAAAAAGGGGCTATTAAACCTGTATCTGTGCAATATTTAATAGCTTTTCACTAAAAAAGGTTATTAATGGGGCGCTATTTTATGTCAAAATTGTTGTAGTGCCATTGGTGCATGCGTACAGTGCTTATTTTTCAGAGTGTTTGGAATTGTTTTTTTTCTTGTCTTATTCGAACCTTAGCAATGATATGCCATGCCTACTTTGAATTATAATATTCTTATATTTGACTTGTTTGATCTTGTAAGAAAATGGACGATTTTTGGAAAATAGACGAATTTTGTCAAAATTGAGTTTTATGATTCCATAACTAGTAAATGACTCAGTATTCATGATGATGTCATAGAATAAGAATTAATTAATGTTATTTGTGCGTTTAATGTAATGAATATTATGATGTGGTTAGATGTATGTCTTTATGTGAAATGTGATTCCTTGACACTTTGTTGTTTCTTTGAGGTGGGTGTTATTGATGATGATTATGGTAATGATTTTAATGACGGTGATTTATTGTTGATGGTGCATTTTACATGCAAAAATGACGGTGATGTAATGGTGGTTGCATGAATGAAAAATGTCGGTGATGTGTTGTTTGAACGTATGCATTATTCGATCATATGTATGATGTTTATATCAAAGGATGGTGATTATGATACTATGTATCTAACGACAGTGATTAAAATACTTTGTATTCAACGACGGTGTTTGGTACCACGTGCATATAGAGTCGTGTCTAGGCGCATAACATACATTTGATAACTGGTTAAACGTGTCGTACTTGATTATGTGCTTGGTGAATACTTGTATCGGTGAAACTTGGTCACTTATATACTTGGTGAAATTTGATGAGTATGTGATGGTGTGAAAATATACATGTGTATTATTATACTTTTTTTGTTATATTAATGATGTTGAGTTGTCATGGATGATTTAATTAATTGTTGTTTAATCACTTGAAATTAAATTATATTGTTTATATTCATTTGATTATACTTTAATTGTGAGATGTGAACTAACCCACAGTGATCGTTTGGTTGACCGTCTGTCTTGTTCTTATGAATGGATAGACGATGTGCATGATTATTTGCTTAGCTTGCATGGTGAGTTGCTTGAGGATAGCGGAAACTTTCACCTTTATCAGCTTTGGAGTTTAGTAGTGTCGGGCTCTGATTAGGATATCGAGTCTTACTTTTGTTGTTGCTTTATGTTGAGATTATTATCTGACTATTGAGATATTACTTATGTTTTGAGCCTTTTTCTGACCTCTGAGATTGTTACTAGATGTACTTGAGGATGACTGTATGTCACTGAGATTTTTATGTTGATTGTTGAAATTTTTCTACTGCGATTTTTATGAAACTGAATCTTTGCATGTCTTTAAAAGGAACGGTGATGTGACGTCTGAACTATTTTGAATATTTATTATTTAAATCACATGATTATTGCTTTCTGGGTTTAGGGCGTTACAATGTACATTCATGTTGCTTTTCTTTTATGGGTACAATGATACATTAACTTAATGTATTAATCAAGTAAAGTAGTGGGTAATTAATATAGGAAAATAATGAGTTGTGATTTCAATTATTAGAGGGTAAACATGGAAAAAATATCATTTGTCAACAAATTCAATACAATAATCAATTTTCTTAAGACCCGTGTTTTGTCAAAAAGGGTCTTATAATAAGGGTCGGAGGTAATACTTTTTTCTCCTTCGATTTTTGACTCGTATTGTGTGTAATCTAGAACCATTTAATTTGTTTTTTCATTTTAATTAGTTGAAATAAGAAAGTTATGAACCAAAAAATTTAGTTATAATTTTTTAATATTATTCATGAGTACTTAAGACGTTAAAATGCATAATCCACACATTTTTTAAAGTTATATGGAAATATGTTCATAGATAAAGTTATGTGTGTTACAACCTCATCCACAATCATTTGAAGTAAATAATTGTAAATGTTTGAAATTACAAAACAACATCGTATGTCCAAACCCTTTGAATTATTAAAACCATTTTTTTTTCTTTGAGTCCAACTAATAAAACTCAATGTTAACATCAACGTAACCTAGAATCCCTAAACTCTATAACTAAAAGAAGCAATGGATCGTGTGAGCTCAGAGTTTGAAAAGAATTAAGAAGCACTTTGAAGCCACGCCTTGAATGTCAGCAACTACACTGTTTCTTTTTATTTCATTTAAGAGAAGTGCTAAATGTTACTTGGTGTACTTTTTGAAAAGTGAAAAACTCTCATTTTCTTTAATGATAAATGTTCATAAAAACTATAATTTCCATATATTTAGTCAATCGATAATTGAACAAATTTGTTTTTTGTTTTGTGGGTGTAAAAATAGAAATGAAAAATAACACTCTAGTGAAATAGAGTTGCCATACGGGTTTAAAATGTCACTTTCGAAGATACAATTAATAATATTTTATAATTTCCATTATTTTAAGATTTTATTTGGTGAATACAATTAGGTTGCATTGTTATGTTTTGTTTGAACCACCAACACACAATAGTACCACACTACCATATCAACATATTTGAAATTACTACCATGTTATTAATATATATTACTTTTTTACATGCGTTGTATATATATATAAAAAAAAAATTTTGCCCTAAAATTTTAGAAGCCAACTTTGTAGAGCTGTTTGCACCCGTAAAGGACATTTTTGCTTGGACTTAAAACGTCATGATATTTTAGATCATGGACAAACCACTAAAGAAGGAAAGTTGTAACGAAAAAAATAAAACAATCACATGTTAAAGCATGAAATGTTGACAACATATTTTTGGAAGGAGTCTCTTATATATGGTTATATTTTTTCTAATGTCAAAAAAAGAAAAATTTGTCCATCGCGAACAACAACGTCACAAAAAATAACGAATGTGTATGATCTCTTAGTTTGACTTATATTCTCATATGTTTTTGGTGAAAAACAATTTTGAAAGTCTAACTTCTCTTTAGAAAAAGAGACATATTATTTTACGAATTTCGTGAGTGGTATCATTCGTGAGATATAACAACACTCTTTACAAAAGTAACAAGATAAAAAAAACAAGTAATAACTAATAACATCACAAAAAAATAAAATCTACTGCGCTAAGGCATTGTTTAGTAAGCGTAAAAACAACATAACCCAAAACGTGGAATCGTCCATCTATTGAACCAAAATATACATGGTCATATATACATAGTTTACTAAAGTTAGACTTACAATAACCTTATAGTATGTTTGTAAGTTGAGTTTTGAAGGAAATTTTTTGGAGGTCCATATTTAAATATAATGATATTTTAACCTTTTTGAAAAAAATAACATGACAAATGATTATATAACATTTCAATCACACTTAATTATTTTATATAGATATTTTATAGGTTATTTAATTTAAAAAAGAAAAATAATCTTTCCCCTCCCCTTTCCTCCAAAATCTTCCATCTAAACATATCCTTAGAGTTAAATATTTTTTTCTCTTGTAAGATTTTTTTTTAAGTTGAATCTCTACATAAACCCGCATGTTAAACGTATCATACTTGTCCGCACATAAATGATATAAAATTGTAATACATTTTTTTTTTTGTACACATAAATGATAAGAATGTGAGCTTTTTGGTCCAAACACCGTAATGATTTTTTAAAGTAACTTTTTTAATAGAAAAAATCAGCGTTTTCTGTTTTGATATTTAGTCTTTATAAAAGCAAAACTTATATAGGAATTAAACTTGAAAATTTGTGAATTTTATAGGAATTGAAAATGTATTTAATATACCAAAAAGGACGAGGTCCACTGGAATGCAAGACCATCTTCAACAGGGGGTCTCTCCCTTTTAAGACTGGATACCTATTAGATATTCATGTTGGGAAAGAATGATTTTGAGTATCTAATAGGAACAAAGTCTCAATGTAAGTGAAATCTATATTTTTTTTAATAAGTGGAAGTCTAAATTCACACAAAACAAAATTTGTTTTTAAAAAATTATTTTTAGTTTTATTGAAAACGAGTAAGTATGATTTTTTATTAGACTTTACTTACCCCGGTCGATCTTCGGATTATCAAAAGTCATTTCTATTGAGAATCGGAAGATTAACACACAAAAAGAGTAAGTATGAGTAATTGAAAAAATATGTAATTGATAAATAACATTTGTAAACTTTATATCGAGAGGGGAAAACGTGTTCTGACAATCAACATACTGTTATACCATTTGTTTTCAACACTTTTGTCTTTCTAACACCAGAGACTTGGCCTTCTACATAGAGTTCAAAGGGTCATGCATATCAATATCACTTCTCCTAGATCCATAAAAGCTGTGTTTACGATGATTGATTTTGTTATCTTAAAAGGTCTAACGACACAACCTATTGTCGGTTTGCCTTCTATTCATAGGTAAGTAATACTTGATATATATATAATTAAAAGTCTATATATTGAATTCATTAACTAGAAATAAAATAATATACTCAAGCGATTTATTTTTTATTTTTTATGGTAGTATAAAATTGAGACGAGACTTACACAAGGGTGCAAACAAAATTTGTCTAAATTATTAATTAATTGAGGGTCCTCAACGTTAACACTATCCTTTGAAATCCAGAAGTAGATGGTTGGACCTAACCCAAGTTGCATCAGATCAGTGATGAATGTCCAACACATAATGCTCAGAAAGGTCTCACCACTTAATTCGGTCAGAAAATTATATTCAAATACTACTCCTTCATGTCCACAGAAAACATATTTTGACCTTCAAAATGAAACCATAGCTAGTTGACAAATGAGATTTAATATTATTCATGAACCACACGTTTTATAGATTAGAGTTACAGCTACCAGCCCACACAATACTTATTAATTTTATTTAGGGTGGGGGCGGAAGGTGGCGGGGGAGGTGTATTCAAAGTTTGAAAGTTTAGACAAACCAAAACTATTTGAAAAGTGAACAGTTACCGACAAAAAATTTGTGCAACACATAATCTTAGAATAAACATGTTTTTTAATTTAATTAATTAGTCTATACAACAAATGGATAAAATTAACCTCATCTTACAAGGAAACAATGCTAACATAACTAGAGGTCAATATATGAATTAGATATATCGCTGACCAATCTGTTTAACCGACGGAAAATACTTGGTTGTGAAAGAGATAGACATAATATCACCAAAGTACAATTTCACTCAAATACTAGATGAAGATCAATTTGGTTTGATCCATTTATATTTTGTTTCACATGTGTTGGATCCTTTAAACATAAAACTATGTTGTTAAAATATATAGATAATATATTTTAGTTTTTATCTTATTTGGCACTCAAAACCTGCAACATAAAATTATTGATAATAGCAGATTTTGGATTTTTTAAAATGATAGTATCATTATTTAAGTTAAAGTGGATTTTTATTTCTTTCTTTATTTAGAATTTTTATTTCTTTCTTTATTTAGAAATCGTGATTAAGTCTAACACAACCCTACAAAACCGTTATGTGAGGTAAAGATTATCTCCATTTATAAGTATATTGTTAGATCATCTCTTATACGATGTGAGGTTCTTAACAATTATCATTCGACGGACCAATCTATCCAATTTAACGTTCGGATTTATACCGAGTGACTTAAATGAATCGCACCAACCAGCTTTAAACATAAGTGTAACCCATATCATGATCACTATTCTATAGCCAGAATCTTACTGTTAGAGGAAACGTTCACTTATATCTTTCGAAATTGTTATTCATGATGTAAAGTGGTTGTTGTAGACGGTGAAGCTTAAATGGATTCAGGGTGGTAATACCATGTGCATGTCAACATTTATATGCATTAATACAAATAGTCTGACTATAGTCTATAGAAGTGATTTAATTTGAATCTTTCATCATGAGCACATTATTGGTTTGTGACCAATTTGTGTCAAAAATCAAGGTCCCGCGCCGGTTCCTAATTCGAACGCCGCATTGATTCATTTATCTATTTATATTTTGGTCAATATTAGAGGAAGAAGAACTTTCTGGTTAACAAATCGTATATCATACAGCTATGTGTAACATCATGTTAGCAACTATGCTTAGATACGTACCCTACATAGTTCATCTTCTAGAGGTGCATATACCACCAATTTTTGAAGAAAATAAAATTATTCACTCGAGAAAGAACAATACAAACACTTGATGGAATTTGACTAAATATAATGAATATTGCAATATTTCTTGCTGAACTAGTCTGTATCACAACTTAAGTGTATATTTGATTTGAATTTTGGAAAAGACTAAATTAATTTTGGTATTTTAGGTTTATCTAACATAAAATTGATTATACTTGAAACTAAAAATTTAGTTTTTCATTTTATATTTGATTTCAACACTGATTTTTTTTTTTGAGGGGAACACTCAAATTTATTTTTCAAATCACATTTAAATGAATGTATCCAAACCAAACATAAATCATTTTGCTTTGAACTCACTTTCAACCATAATCAATTTTAAAGAATCAATTAACACAAAATCAATTTTTATAAACATTAAATCAAACATACACTATAATAATTTCCAACACCGGCCCTTTTAGGTAAAAATGGGGAATGTGGCTGTCCATCTATGAGTGCTCGTAATAATATAAATAATATTAGATCATTATGTATGATTAGCGGATAGACGGACACTAACGTGCTCGTTAGCTCACTTTTCTATCATCCTCAATTATTTTTATATAATAAAATCAACTATTGTTGACAAATAAGTTGATCAAAATAAGCTATATATATATATAATCACATTCACTCTGAAATGATATTCATATGAGTATCATTGCAGGGACAACATTCCTATTCCTTAAATTTAAAATCAGCTTAAATGCAATTTAGCGGGGGATTCACAACTTTCCTCCATTTATAGATTTGAAAATATAGCTCCCAATTGTTAGAACTTAAGAATTTTTGTCCATCACTATATTTTGGACATATTTTTTCCGAATGTGTGATATTGAATAATGAATTGACAAGTCACAGGGTAATGTTTCTTAAAAAAAAAAGTCATCGGGTAATGTCTCAATGCGTATTTTTTTATTCTTTCCAGAAAATGATTTTCTCAAGGGTTTTACATGTTTTTTCAATTTATGCCTTTTTTTTGTTAAAAAAAGCCAAAAGATAATATATTAGAACAAAACAATCGCATAACAAGAAATGCTAAGATGAAAAAGTTACAAAGTAAGTATTTTAGACAAAGCACAAAAACAACGACTACAACAAACAAGATACAGAATTTACTACCAATTTCTCGTATAATGTCACTCTCAAACATATGAGTGATTGAATACTTAATTGATAGTAATTATAAGAAAAACACTCATGAATTTGATCCATGTTGATACCAAAAATTTAACCCTAATCAGACCCTTAACTTTGGGTTTGATCCTTTGTTTTTTAAATAATACCTTGATGATACATGAAATAAAATGATACCGATAAAATGTGATCCAGATATGCATTAGGACACTATCCTTTGACTTGTCAACTTATTATCCAACTTGACATGTGACCGAAAATAAACCTCAAATTCAGTTATGGCGTAAAAACCCCGCACTTTAAAAAACCGAAGCCCTATTTTTCAGATTTAAAATTGAGTAATTAAAATCTGAAATAACTAAATATAGGTGGGACTAAAACTACATTTAAGTTTTTAAGAAATAAAAATACAAATAAATGTGAGTGGTAGTAATGTTAGTTGAGTTTTATTTTCAAGAAAATGTTAATTTTTAAAAACTAAACAATCAGGTGTGACTCTAACAAGTATAATTTTAAAAAACTTGAAATAAATCAATAATCAGGTGAATATTTCATTCCAACTCTAATCCCTCATTCTCAAAAACAACTTTACGAACCTTAAAACAATCACACTCCTACACAAGTTATGAGACTTGTATTAGAAAAAGCTCAGAGTTCTTGACCATAAAAAAAAAAAACTGAGTTAAAGATGTAAAATGAGCATAAAGTGTGAATAATCATTGGAAAAAAAATCTGTGTCAATAATTTGTTGCACAGTGAACTCAATTGTCAAGAACCTTACATCAAAGTTAATGTAATCTGCTATAATAACTTAGCTATTCCTTTTATGAACAATATTTTTGATGCCTCTACGTACCACTCATTCCTAATTGTCTTTTCGAACTAATTTTGTACATGATTTAAAAAAAAAAATCGAAATCAAAATTTAAATTATCTAGTCTAGAGGATCAGGAACAGCTACTTAATTGGCTAGCCCAATTAATATATGTAAATTACACCAATTAATTTCACTCGTAATTAGGGTATGAAGAAAGCAAATTACTAGGTATGCATGGAGAATTCCTCCATGCCCTAGCATGCATCTTAAGTATCTCTCTTGCTTTCTCCTTAGTCTTACTTCCACAATCAACTTGAAGAACCAAACAAAGCTTAGCCACGACACCAAGTTTAAGCATTTCTTGAACAACATTATGAGTAGCAGAGAATCTTGAAACAGACAACAGAATCCTTACAGCTCTATCGTTTGCGACGGTTGAAACCCTTAGAATCTTCTTAGAAACAACAGCAAGACCTGCTGCATGTCTCAAAAGTTCAGCTCTTCCTTCAGCACATTGACAAAGATTCTCCAACAGGATCAACATCATTTCATTTGGTTTTCTGTCTTTGCAATTTTCTAATAGAAGTTCTATCAAAACAGGAACTGTTCCAGCCTCAACACCTTTGATTCTGTTTCTTCCCCATGGACAGAGTGCAATTAGGATCTGAAGTGCTGCTTTTGATACTTTCTGTGATATTTGATCCTTCAAAACTTGTACTAATTCAATGAACAACTCAATTTTTTGATGTAGTAACTGCACTGGTTCAGCTACTTCTGACATAGATTTTAATAAGAAAACTGCATAAGCTCTTGACTCAAAGAAACCTTTCTGCATAACTTTTGTTAAGGACTCAATGAATTCGCCGTTTCTGAAAGCCAGTAATTTCTTCAATCCAGCTTCAGACACATGAAGATTATGAAGTATGCTTAATGCTTCATCAACAGTGTTAGTCTCTGATAAAGATCCAGAGTTGTTAACAAAGTCAATGTTGCAACTATTGTTTATTACAATAGAAGCTATAAACTCAACAGCACCTGCATCTTCTATGCAACGTTTGTTTGTTTCACTTCCAGAAGCCATAGATCTAAGTCTTTTCAGGCATTTAAGCTGCACAGTGAGAGATGAATGAGAAGCTTCTTTGATGAGTTTTGTGATTTGGGTTTTGTTGATTGGTGGTTTTGGAGTTGGAATCCTTTCAATGCCTTGTGAAGCGTTTAATGTACACCAAGCTTGAATGAGTCTTCTAAGAGTGTGGTTTGGTGTTAGATCAGTGTAATCTGATAGCTGTTGTTTTGTAACAGGACATGTCATGTTTTTCTTTGCAAATAGCCATTTTTCAATACTTTCTCTGTCGTAGGTTATACCTGTTGAAACTGTTACTGGATCCTTCATGATTTCTAATGATATGGGGCAGACAAAGAATGAAGGAACCTCGATTTCATCATGATCCATATCTGACTCAAGTGATTAGTTTCTGCAGTTGCACGCTCTGATCAAGGTTACTCTAAAAGAAAGCTAGAGAAGAGAATGAGTTATTAGTTTGGAGATTTTTGTGATGGTTTTTGAGTTTTGCAATGAAGAGACGAGAGAGGGTGGTGGTCTTATTTATACCAAAAGCGTGTGCTGAATGTGGGAATATTAGTCAAAAACACGGAAAAAGTAATATTAGCCTCCATTCAAGAGAGAGAGAGAGAGAAAAGAGTGTGCTATGACTATTCCACATTCATGGAATGGAATGGAATGGCTCAACTAGTAACAACTTTATTTTACTTAGTCGTCAACGCCAACTAGACAAAAAGGGAAAGAAAAAAAATACAAAACATTAATATGCACATGGGGGATATGCTGTTTGACAGCTTCTATAATGGATCATACTTTATCTCTATTTTACATGCAAGTGCTTTGTTTGTGTTTTTCTTTTTGTAGGAACAAGTGTTTTTAATCAAAAGATATTCCACATTTAAATCAAGATAGTTATTATGCTATTGTATAAAATGAAGAAGAAATCCTTTAAAAAACTTCTTTTGAGGAATAACTAAAAGAAACTTATACTATCATTCATCAAATTGGTCCTTTTTTTTAGATCAAACAACTGGTTGTTTAAAAGTCATATTCCATCCATCTTTGCAATCCCAACAACCTCTATTAAACCGAATGAATCAAGTGGAATGGCACTCCTTCTCAACGTTTTTTTTTTATTCACTAAATTTTGAATAAAGTATTTATTAAAAAATTTCCTTCTTCCACGTAGAATCAATATGTATGAGTTAATAATATTAAAATTAAGTCTTGCTGATGAATATTTTAAGGGCATAGATAGATGAATATTATATATATTATTTAAGTTCTGAAATAAGTATTACATAAAGTAGTATTTTATTTAAATAAATTTTTTAATATGAACTTTCTTCTTTTAAATTAACATTTTATGTAAGATTCATCATGCATACTATTTTTTCATAGATATAAAGTTCTATGAAAAATACATGTACAATGATTGTCTGTAAAATGTTTTTTTTACAATAAAAATATTAATTAAAATAAAATACTTGCACACAAATATCCTTATTATTTATTATTTATTAATTTTGTTAAGTCTGCAGCAACTTAACCTAATTTTTTCCCTCGACTAATCCCTTATTAAGTTTGCAACAACTCTATCCTAAAATTTTGGCTCTAAATTTGCATCGTATATGTTTTTCATTTCTCTCTCTAATAACCGTGAATATTTTTCAAAGCAAAAATTTAATAGATATCTTAATCTTTATCCGTATTATTTATTAATTTTATTAGGTCTGCAACAACTTAACCTATTGTTTCTATAGATTTTTTTTTGACAAGTTGTTGTACACTTATTTAATACGTTTACAAACAGAATACCCTAATTTCCATGCAAATTCGGCTACCCTAACTAATTTGTTAGGAACCATGAACTGCATTAGTTTTTTTGTTTAACTATAAAAGTAATAAATAAAATTGACTCGTGCAACAATATAATTTTGTATTCTTTTTATCTTTTTTCTTTATAATTTTTTTATTATCATTTGATTGTAGTATTGTATCTCTAATAATCTAATTTGCGTTTATTGATCGATCCATGATCTTACGGGTTAAAGATTATTTATTGGTCTCTATTATAGTCGAGAAGACCTGTGCGTCGCACGGGTCAAAAGTCTAGTAATTATTATATCGTTATTACTATTCTTTAATCTTAAATCTTCAACTCTGATGTATTTTCAACTTTATCATAAAAAGTCCTCTTGAATATTTTTGGTTATAAAAAGTCATTTTAATGTGTTTTCAAATACAAGTTGACAAAAATTTAGCCAATAAACTAAATAGAAAATTTGAAATACAAATGTTCAGTTATCTTAATAAATGTGTTTAATATTCACTAAAAATATTTGTGTGTCTATAAATTAAATATTTTGTAAATGAAATTATATAATTTTCCTTTTAATTGACAACGTATAAAAACACACCTCCAATAGTACAATTCATTATGAGTGACTTAAGCGGACTCTGCATACCATATCGTTTTAAAACAACTCATTCATTTTTTTTCTCTATTAAATATAAATTTACGATAAATCCCACAACTTGCTCACATATCAATAGTTCAATTGCATTTTTCTTCTTCTTCGTTTTAACGAGTAAACAAAAGCAAAAAAGTTGTAAAAATAACGAGTAAAAGAAAAAACAAAAAAGTTGTAAAAAAAAAATGTTATGGATTTGTGGCTTCCTTGCATTTTGTGCAAAATTACCAACATTCTAAATTCGTTAAAAATTGAATTAACTGTCACCCCCAACCAACTCCAACATGTTTTATAGACCTAAGACCAAATGTAAAATTTATTATCTATGAACTTAAAACATCGACTATAAATCTATGTTAGAGTGTTAAGTTCCACAATTTTCTACCTAAATTGGTTTTAAAAATATTTTTTTAAGAAGCTAAATTAACTCATCCAGATTGACATCGGAGAGAATCGAATTTGGTTTTAAAAATATTACCCTCAAAGAGGGAGAAAAAAAATCAACAACTATTCATAGAGAATGAGGATACCATTCTTATTCAAGTTCAACATTTTAAATGTGAGAGTTGATCATAAATTGAGTAATTCTTTTAAATTTATAATCACAACCAAATTATAATCAATATTTTGTGCATTTACGAGAGAACTAATTCAATCAACTAAAATTTTGATGACACCGAATAAGTAGCATCGTTCAAAAATTCTGAAACATTATTTAAAAAATGAGTTGCTTCAAAATGATATGATAAATAGAGTCCAATTAACAATCCATAATAAGTTGCACCATTAGAAGTAATCTAAGCATTTCAATATCTCTCTTAATAATAATATAAGAAAATCACATGTTGTGGAAAATCTATTTATGCCCTATCCTTATTGTCCACCACCTCACTGAATTATGGGTAAATGAAGTCTAAAAATTACTTTATCTAACTAAATGACATCATTTAACTAATGTGATGTCATGTAACTACAAAAAGTTAAAAGTTTTGTTTATTTGCTCATGAAACTAACATATTCATTTCATACCAACTAAATAAAACTCATTTTACTTCACGGATTCCCAAATCTGACTCAATTGTCAATTCAATCTAAATTTTTACCAATTTCAAATTTTGGGGGCAAACTCTTAAATTTGAATTTCAAATTTCAATACTATATTTTATATAAGATTCATTACTCTTACAATTCTTTTCTTTCATTTTCCTTCTTTTTTCTCTCACTTTTTCTTTTCTATGTTTCATCATCTACTCCATTTTTTAATCTTCATTTTCTATTTTTGCAGGAAATGTTTTCCTTTTTATTGTTGAAGTAGACTCATGGGTAAGGTAACAAAAACAACTCTTATTTTTTCTTTGCAAAAATGTCTTCTTCCTTTTTTATGTCCTTCATATCATCATCATCTTAAACCAAGTTAACTTTGCTCTTTTTAAACTTAACAAAATCTACTTCAAAGTATTAATAGAAACACCATTCATATCAAAACATTAATAAAGTTTTGTATTATGTCAAATCTTTTTCAAATACTTTGCTCTTTTTAAACTTAACAAACTCTATTTCATAGTATTATTACAAACAACATCATATCAAAACAATCATAAAATTTTGTATTATGTCAAATCTTTTTCAAATACTTGTGTTCTTGATAAAAGAATCCTTTATTTTATTTTTGTTGCAGAAAAAAATAGAGAAGAAATAAAGACAATGAGATGAATATCACTATGAAAGAGTAAGAACAATAAGAAAATGAAGATGAGTAGAAAAGAAGTAGCAATCTTGTCTGTTGTAATTATATGGAAAATCATGAAGTTGCAAGATGAGAGGGAAAACATGAAGAATAAACTTATTATTACCATGGAAGAACTTTTTTAAAAGCTATTAAATCTTGGGTTTGCCCATTTATTGTGTGGAATTGTAAAGTTATTTCATTAAATGAAATGAGTGAGAAAAGAGATTTACATGTAAGATGAAAAGAATATGACACAATGCTGTCTTTCATGAAAAAGATTTCAATAGCACTTTATTTTTATGAAAAAAAGAGAGTAGTAAAAACATGTCGACTAAGAAGATGTAAGAAACAAGATTAGTTTTTACCAAAAAAGAAACAAGATTAGTACACACTGTTTTTTTTATGCAAAAAGAGAGGTTAGTTTTTTATTACAAAGTGGGCTTAAAGGCCATATTAGTACAAAATTTAAGTCTACTTAATTTATTTAATGAGTCAGTTAATCAACAAAACTACACCAACAACATATTTTTTTCCTACAAAATTATGTTTTTTTTTCATTAAATAATAATACCACCAAATCTTAGTCTTTAATCTTAATATCAATTACCCTAAAAAAAATCTTTATAACAATTAATAGTTTAGATTGATTAATAACAATTGATATAATAGACTTTAATTTCTTTATCAATTGAAGTCAACATTCATCACCCCCAACAATTAAT
>Ga0315913_1000208_pt1 | contig 43607 bp, 25 predicted proteins | sample MpolsnodulesMG_FD_207736 | JGI IMG/M metagenome (GOLD analysis project Ga0315913, IMG submission 207736) | Medicago polymorpha root nodule microbial communities from Los Angeles, California, United States - small nodules | ecosystem: Host-associated > Plants > Roots > Nodule | place: USA...
TATTCCCAACATCTTAAGAGCAGCAGATAACTCTGTTGTATTTTTACATCCCGGCCACAATGGTTGTTGAGCTGAACTCAACATGTTATAAAAGTTTGGCGGGAAGTTGGGAGTCTCCTCTTCATTTTGTACGAAATACCGCTCACGATCAAACCCAGCAGCATTAAAGACCATGTCTTGGTGTATATCAACTTGTTCATGACGCCACTGCTGACTATTACTACTACCAGGAGCATCCATATCTATATCATCATCTTCGCCATCATTGATATGGGAGACTCTCTCTCCATGGCATGTCCAAATCCAATATTCGGGTGTAAATCCTTGGTGAAGAATGTGACTGTTTGCTTCATCTGGGATGAGGTGCTTTTCATTTTTGCACAGTTTACATGGATCCAAACATAATGTGTGTGAATCTAACCACTAGACTACTTGAAGAAAAAAAAAACCGAAGTGTTGCATTATTAATTTGATAATGTGTGAGGATTTTTTTTTAAATTTTTTCACTAATGTGTGCTAGGGTATTAATTAGACTTTATAGTACATAAATCAATAGTTTAATTAAAAATTTACGCTATTTTTTAACATTTAATTACCAACTAATTCAAATAAAAACGAAACAATTATTATGATTATCCACATTTAGTTATCCATGTAGAAATGGAAGGAAAAAAGTAAACAAAATAAAAATAACAAATCCTTCTATCAAGAACCATATAATTGTTAGTCTGTAATTTCGACAGGCTCAATTAATCCAGTCAATATTTGTTGACTTTTGTTTTTAAGGAATCAAAGTCTTTTTTCATCAGCATGGGGATTTTGACAGAGTCTGAACTTAGTATTTGACAGGCTCAAATAATTTGAATTCAAAAGCAGCAGTTTCCTTAGTGAAGACGTGGAGGACAAGCATTTTTCGATGGAAGAAGTGCTGACCGTGACAGTTAGCCTTTTTCAGTTATTTTACTATGCTCAAAGCAACTAAGACATGTTCAAACGAAAAGTAACATCTCTTTCCCACGTTTTCGAGAATATCTCACCGGCGGTTACACTTTAGACGATTTCCTAACCGTCGGTCACACGTTTGCCATTACAACGGCTCTGCATTTTACCCACCTCTATAAATAAGAGGCTCCTCGCAGCCTCCAAGGTAGATTCTCTTTCACTCTGAAACCCCTCATTCTGAACCTCTACTGACTTGAACGTCGGAGTGTCTACAGGTACACACCCCCCATTCGTTCCAACGCTCACTGAATTACATTCACCACCTTGAACCACCGCATTAAAGAAAACACCGGCAACCACCATCTGATCATGTACGATCAGATTATTAATGTGATTCCTTTTAATAGAAGGAAGGAAATATTACTCTCGTATTTGGGGATAAACTCATTTTTAGATATCTACGGAAAACTCATTTTTTAGAAAGAAAATAATCAGGATTTCTTTATAAAAGAAATTGTGACTACCCTAAGATTCTTCATTCTTTTTTCAAGACACAAAAGTTGTTAACACACAATATTCACACCTTTCCTTCTCAATTTAACAACAAAGTTTCTAACAAAAACAAAATACAACACATTCATTTTTTCTTTTTACCATATAACTAACTTATACCGATAACCGAAAAAATAAAAAATACACAATTGCTTACTTTGATACCAACCTAAACACATTAAGTTGTAATTTAAGGTTTAATATTTTAGGTTGGTGGCAACCCTATATTTATGATAGCAATATGTAGGTTGTAGATAATAGATACTAACTATCATAACAACAAGTAGGGGAGAAACCCAGTGAGAGGGAAAGAGGCAACTAGTAAATATTAATATTAGTATTAGTATTAATATTTTAGCATATTCATTTAGTAGAGATTTCATCTAATTGAATTTCATTCTCTCAAAAAAAAAGAAAATCTAATTGAATTGCATTAGTTGCATGATGTCAATTTAACATGTTAACCTTTCCGAGTTTGAAAATTTGTGAAATAATGGAAAATATTAATTTATATCCTTAAGACACATGTTAAGAATTCCTCCGATAGAAATTATGTATTGTAAATTGTGTTAATTTATTACTCAAAATGTTTAATATTAATTTTTTTTTAATAAATTCTTGCCATTAATAAAACATCAATATTTAACATGGGCTCTAAAGGCACAAGTTAACATCACCTAAAATAATTAGCAGAAAATACACATCCAATTGAATCAAAAGGAAAGAATGACAACAAACTTCATAATTTGTTTGCCGTTTTCCTATGAAGCTGATCTAGAGACAAATAACCTTCTCAACCACATAATACACGACGAGCAATTGAAGAGTGCTACTACATAATTAAATTTGGCTTGATCCATAAGATTGGTTCGTTTTTCAGAAATTGGAAACTCAACACCCCAAGAGATTCCAGTAACAAGATTTTCTCATAGTAATTTGTAATTTCTGTTGCAGCTAGAGAAAGCCTTGAATATCTTCATTATTTTTTATATCTTGTATATATTAAAAACTTATTACAAAAGACAATAAAAGATGCAGATATGTGTAATTTGTTTTTCAAGTTTTTTGAGTTTTGTGAAATTATCTTCGATGGACTGTTTTGAGGTTTAAAGGAATAAAAGAGAAATTGGAGGTCATAGGTTTAATTTTTTTCACTGAGAAGAGATGTCCCTAAACTCAAATAAGAGGGGATTGGTTGATCGGAAAGCTCGGGCAGGAGTAGGACATTCCATAAAAATCTTTCTGATCCGCTAGCTCTCACTCCTTGGCCTATTCGATCAAGCAGCTTCACTCCTCTCAAATCCTATATTTTCATCGACGGGTAGGTTTAATTCTAAGGTTCCTTATTCCGGTTGTCAAGCGGAAGAAGAGGGAGAAAGAATGGGCACAACCCCACCAGCAGCCCGCGTTTTCGACCCAAAAGAAATGGAAAATGAAACAAGAATCTCTGTTCACTATCTATGGAGCGGATGATTAATAACTAACATTTGATATTTTATAAACAATAATTCATCATATTATGACCATATTATAGAAAACAAAATTAACTAAATTTGTAAAATTCATCATATTGTAATAGATGGTTTTGTGGTTTAAAGGAATTATTCTTAGCCCAGTGACATAGTGATGTTATGACCTCCACAAAGTCAAGTTAAGTTTAGAAAACGAAATTGAATAAATCTTCGATGAAAACAAACATTGTTAAGATGAAGAATTGTTTTTCATTGATGACATGATAATAGACAGGTACAAAGACAAAACCAAAATCAAAACCTATGACCCATAACTATTCATAACAAAAAGTAACTAAGACACAAGAAACATCCATCATATTTTCACCATCTTTTAACAAACTAACATCATACCAATCTATAGGCTTTTAGTCAACTTCCTCCATCTTGCTCTCCTCAGCACCATCTTCTTCCAATGGAGGCATATCAACATCATCAGCTCCAGTTTCATCCTCATCAATGCTAAGACCCAATTTCAACATCCTATGAATCCTTCCAGCAAAGGTGTTTGGTTCATCAAGGCTAAAACCAGAAGTTAAAAGAGCAGTTTCAAAAAGCAGAAGCACAAGATCCTTCACTGATTTGTCATTCTTATCGGCTTCGGACCTCTTCCTCAATTCCTCCACAATGCCATTATCAGGGTTGATTTCCATAGTTTTCTTGCTAGACATGTAGCCTGCCATGCTGCTGTCCCTCAGAGCCTGAGCCTTCATGATTCTCTCCATGTTAGCACTCCATCCGTATTCGCCAGTCACCAAACAGCATGGAGAATCAACAATCCTGTCAGAGACAACTACCTTCTCCACTTTATCTCCCAAGATTTCCTTCATGACCCTGCAGAGATCCTCAAATGATTTCTTTTTTTCCTCTTTTTTCTTCTTCTCCTCTTCAGTTTCATCATCCAGCTTCAATCCTTCCTTTGTAGCTGAAACCAATTTCTTTCCATCGTACTCTTTCAGTTGTCCAACAGCATACTCATCAATGGCGTCGACCATGAAGAGCACTTCATAGCCCTTTTTCTTCAGTCTCTCCAAGAATGGAGAGTTTTCGACAGCCTTTTTGCTTTCTCCAGTAATGTAGTAAATGTCCTTCTGCCCTTCTTTCATTCTGGTAACATAGTCTTTCAAGCTAGTCATTTCATCACCACTCTTTGTAGAATGGTACCTGAGCAAATCAGCAAGTTTAGCCCTGTTCTGGGTATCTTCATGAACACCCAGTTTCAAATTCTTTGAGAAAGCATCATAGAATTTGTTGTAATCTTCCTTGTTCTCAGCAATCTCATTGAACATCTCAATACATTTCTTGACAAGATTCTTCCTAATCACCTTCAAGATCTTGTTCTGTTGCAACATCTCACGAGAGATGTTAAGCGGCAAATCATCGGAGTCAACAACACCTTTCACAAATCCAAGGTATTCCGGTATGAGCTCCTCGCAGTTGTCCATGATGAACACCCTCCTAACATAAAGCTTGATGTTGTTCATCTTCTTTCTGGTATCAAACAAATCAAAGGGTGCCCTCTTCGGAACAAAGAGAATGGCCTTAAATTCAAGCTGACCCTCCACAGAGAAATGTTTCACAGCCAAGTGTTCTTCCCAGTCATTGGTTAAGCTTTTGTAGAAAGCAGCATATTCATCCTTGGTAATCTCTTCTTGCTTACGCAACCAGATCGGCTTCTGCTTGTTGATGAGTTCCCACTCATGAGAAACCTCCTTAATCTTCTTTTTCTTCTTGGCATCTTTCTCCTTGTCCTCATCAACTTCCTCGACCACACCTTCTTCTTCCTTCTTGGGCTCATCATCTTCATCATCGCTGATCTCTTTCTCAGTAGTCTTCTCAGTCCAAAGGTAGATTGGATAGCTAATGAATTCAGAGTGCTTCTTCACAAGATCCTTAATTCTCCTCTCTTCCAAGTATTCCAACTGTTCATAAAATTAAATCAATCATTAATTCAACACACCCATTGAACAAAATATTGTTTTTCAAAAGTAACACACTCATGTTCATAAAAGTTAATCCCTAATTTAATCCTTAGTACATAAATCATGAGCTGTGTTAACAACTTCCCAGAAAATTTTACACTCATGTTCATTGAAGCTAATCACTAATTTAACCCTTGAGTTACAGAAATCATAGAGCTAAGTGAACAACTTTCCAGAAAAACTTATGATTAATATACTAGTGTCTGCTAGACAATTACAGAAGTTAATTTCACAATTTAAAAGAATTACTATGATAGATTTCAATTTAGAATACCGACATTAAACATCTACTTATTATTAATGTATCAGACAAAAGAAACTAAAGCATAACATTAACCTTCTCTACAAAATATCACTAATGGGTTGCAAATGTAAAACAATTTTTTAATAACATAACAAGTAAAAGAAAAAAAGCCAATAGTTTTATCAAAATTTAGAAAAATAAACTACCTGATCCTCTTTGAGGAAAAGAGTGATCTTGGTTCCCCTACCAAGTTGTTCACCATCAGTATCTCTTGTAACAGTGAAAGAACCACCAGCTTGTGATTCCCAAATGTATTGCTCATCATCATTGTGCTTGGTGGTTACAATAACTTTCTCAGCAACCAGATAAGCAGAGTAGAATCCAACACCAAATTGACCAATCATGCTCACATCTGCACCAGCCTGCAATGCCTCCATGAACTCCTTTGTTCCAGACCTCGCAATAGTACCCAAATTGTTCACCAAATCTAAAATAAAGACCCAAAAGAGAAACTTTCAGAAATTCATGTTCAAAATATGAATTTCAAATGAACAATACTTGAGGATATGTTAAAATTAACAGGGAGTTTAACAAAATTACAATGTTTCCACCTATGAAGGACCGACACAAGCACGGACACCCAACAAGCATAGAACACGCTGAAATGTTAGCATTGATAATAATCTATGAAAATAAATTAATTGAATGTAATCTCAAGTGTCACCACCAAGGTGCAGTGTCGGACACTAGACATGCATTCAATCATAAGCGCTGGTGCTACATAGTGTTCTACCATAATTTTAAAAAAATCTACACTTCAAACGTTCAAGAAGATCATGGTATCATTGTGAATTCATCGATCTTCTTAAATAACATGGAATGATGAGATTACCTGCTTTTGTCATTCCAATGCCACTGTCAATGATGGAAAGAGTATTGTTGGCTTTGTCAGGAACAAGCCTAATGAAAAGCTCTGGTTGTCCATCAAGCTTGCTCTTATCAGTCAAACTTTCAAACCGAATTTTGTCCAAAGCCTTCAAAAACCACATCCAAGAACACAGTTAGTTCATAAACCACATCCAAAAACACAGCTAGTGAAATAAACTTCATGAAATAAGCAGATTCTTATTTTTATTTTTTTTTGGTCAGGAAGCCTAGTGGCTAGAAATGGGGTGTCTGGGGTTCGAACCCCGACCCCTGCATATAATAATGCATTGTCCTACCAACTGATGCTCACGAGACGAGCAAATTCTTATTTAATTCCTTCATAATGAAAACTTATGTTTATTTAATAACTATAACAATGTTCAAGTAATAAATTTCAGAAACTAATACAATTTAATCAACAGAAAGCATTTGATAAACTGATTAAATAGATTAACATATTAAATTGATTTACTGACTTACTCTTTTCTTTTTATAACATTAAATTGATCAAAAAGTCACACATAAACAACTACTAATATTATTAACATCATAATTCAAAAACTAACATGAATTCGATTTTAATTACGATTTTAATTAAAGATTAACTCAAGAATTCATCACAGTTCAAAAACTAACATGAATTCTATTTTAATTAAAGACTAAGTCAATAATTCACTATCTAATGTTATTAACATCATAATTCAAAAACTAACAGAAAAAACAATTAATAAACGAGAGATTGAAGAGATGTGTGCGTGCTTACATCAGAAGAATTGCTGATAAGTTCACGCAAGAAAATCTCCTTGTTACTATAGAACGTGTTGATGATCAAGCTAAGAAGTTGGTTAATCTCGGCTTGAAATGCGAATGATTCAGCGTTCGCCATTGAAGAAACTCGATCGAGAAAAAACGAATTTCACAGAGAGAGAATTTCGAAGAACAAAAATCGCAACGAGAGAGAATGAATATTGAGGTGCTTGGAATGAATGAAAGAGAGAGACTTTTATAGTGTGATGAATGAAGTGTTGAAGTGCTTCTGGATTGTTCTATCGTTTTCGAGATTATTTACTTGTTTTTTGAGGGATGAAGTGAAGTGATACGGTGTCGTTTTGAAAGGATCGAGAACGTTCTGTTAATACGGTTGAGTCTGGAATGTTCGGGGTTTTTCGCTGAGTTTTTAGAACGAAGGTAACCTGGCGCGGGAAATTCAGAGTAAAAAGTTTTTACCGTTTGGTAATTTCCTTTTTTGTTGTAATTGGTAAACTTCTTTTACAAAAAATAATTACTAGTCCTTATTTTCCCTGAAAAACAAAAATTACTAGTCTTTATTTTACTCAAAACTCATGTGCGACGTGTTTTGTAGCATAGTTTTAAAACTCGGCTTGGTTATCGACTCAACATAGGTACTGGGTCACTGAGTCGATGGTCGAACCATCGGGTCACTGGTTGAACCGCATGACTGAATCGGATCAAACCGGATGACTCGGTAAGATAATCCGGTGTTTAGATTAAATTTGTATAGGTATTTAATCAGATTAAATCGGATTGAACTGGTGACTCGGTCACTCCAAAATCTAAAATAATAACACATAGAATAAAAAATAAATATCCAACAAACATAATTTCATAATTATTATGAGCTTTAAATAAAATATTTGAGCTTAATAATTATATATGTTTATATTTTATTTTTGAAATAATTATATATGTTCTTGACAAAGATTATATAAATATTTATATGTGAAGTTTTTTTTTTTTTTAAGGAATGTGAAGTTTAGTCAGACGAAAAGAAAAAAAAATTGAAAGTAATTGCTTTCTAGTAAATATTCCGAAAATATGAATTTATTTTACCCAAAACAGATGTTATTATAACTATATTGAAAGAACATTAAACACAAAAACAATTGGTGCTTCAATGGTTGGGAGCGTTTTCTATAATAGGAGAGTCACAAGTTCACTTCCCACTGATACCATTTTTTCCAGCATATTCAATTAAAATTGCGATACAGTTCAGGGAAGAATTTGCACCGTGCCGGAAACCCTAGGCCTGGAACAGCAACTATACATTGACAATAACAATAAAATACAATACAGCCTCTTAAGTACTGCCCCTTTTGTAGTTTTGGCCCCCAAGTCAATGTTGACCAATTCAACGCCACGTGTGTAACTTTTTTATTTATTTTTTAATATTTTTTAATTTATTTATTTAATTAAAAAATAAAAAAATTATTTTTTAATAATTAAAAAAAAAAAAAGAAATTAACAAACTACACACATGGCGTCCATGTTAGCATTGACTTGATTAAAACCGCTATTTCATAATACTTAGGGGTCAAAACTGCTTTTAAGGAAATCATGTATTTTATTTTGTTAGGGAGGAAAAATCGATATTTCATAATATTTTATTTTAAGGAAATCATGCATGTGTTATGTTGTCCTACAAGAAGGTTCACAGAAAAAGGAGAACGTTTCCAAAGAACCATAAAAATCCATTCCTAAAAACTTCGCACATCAGTTTGATCTAAACACTTATCTGAACCATGAATCAAACTTCCCTAAGCGTGAAATGTTGCAATCATTCTAGAAGGAAAAAAATTAAACTTTTGTTTTTTTTCCTACTGCAAAAAAAAAAATGCAGGTTTAAAAGAAGAAAATGGGGCATTCCGAGAATTGAACTCGGGACCTCTCGCACCCTAAGCGAGAATCATACCACTAGACCAAATGCCCTTGTTTTGGTTTATATCTCAGATTAAGGAACCAATAAATCCCGTCTTCTTACACAGTCAGTGTAACTTAGATTCAAGGCATGGCAAGAACGGCACGGCTTTTCCGCAAACACTCCTTCAGCTTCTCCTCAGCTATATTTAAAATTAATAATTTTAATTAATTCATATTTTTTGTAATATTTGCATTCTTTTGGGCAATGAAACATTGTAAATCATGTTGGTGTTGGAACTATGTGTTGGAAATTCCGTCTTCATTGCGGTCTTCTTCTAGCTGCGTAATTGTAGCATTTGGGTTGTCTTCATTGTGTTAGGTGTATAAGGGTGGATTTAGTTTCACATTGCTTAGAGATACGGTTTATGTAGTGTTTATAAAGCTTGGGCAGTCTTCACCTTACAAACCGTTTTTGTAAGGTTGAGTTAGATGAAACCCAAATTCTAACACTATACCATCAAACATTGATCCTAGGAGTTGGCGTGTCTGGACGTCGGATATGTATCGTGTTCGACACTGGCACATATGATTACATTGAATTATATCATTTTCTTGAATTATTTATCAATATTGACGTGATTGTGTTGTGTCCGCTGTCCGTGTCTGACTTTGTGCTTCATCACGGATTGATGTGACTCTTTAAAAATGAATTGTTCATTTTAGAGCAAGTATATAAACCATCAAACTAAAATTTAAACGTATGATTTTCTAACTATACTAACTACTCACTTGAGAGGAGACAAATCCAACTAGGGGCCTGTTTGGATTGACTTATTTGAGCTTATCTACTGACATAAGTTTTGTGAGACTGTTTGAGAGAACTTATGAAAACAACTTATGACATTTTTCTTCAGCTTTTTTCAACTTAATTTCACAAGTTCTCCTAGATAGCTTATGAAAACAACTTATACCATATACCAAAACATTTTAACTTTATTTCTTGTTTTCAAATATAAATAGCTTATGCGAGCTTATATAGAAGCGCTTATCATGATAAGCGCTTGTACAGATGATACAAATAAGGAACTCTCCTAAATGCGACGCCTCTCCTTGTAGGGATTTGAACCGTTGTTTAACATGTGAAATGTGAATGCCAACCATCATTAGTACTTTACTTTTGTTTCAGTTCTTAACCATGTGTTGGAATGTAGATTATTATTATGAACTTTCTTTACATCAAATGATGATACTGATTTGATTCGAGTAAATATCTATTGATGCTTCTGATGAAAGTGCTGCTGACTTTCTGAAAATGTTGGTCTAGTAACTGAAGTTAGCTTATATCCCTTGTGTTGTCACTGAAGTTTCTTGATTTTTCAGTATAGCCCAAAACATGACATGCTTTTTTCTATTATATTGCTAATTACCGTTATAATGACGTAGTTTGGAATTGCATTCTGTAGTATAGCTTGTCCTGGTTTAACTTTAGAGGATATCTAAATTTAAACATTATTTCCTACTTTCCCTCTCTATCTCTCTTAGTTCTATCATCTATGTTTCAGAAATAGTTACAATGACATGCCAATTTTGTATCTATGTTTCTTAGTGTATATTAAAACACTTGATAGTTTCATCTATTTCTTGATGAGAAACATAACCACAAATTTTTCCGATGATGCAATTTGTACATGTGAAAGTTTACAGTTAGAGAACTCATCCTCATTTCAAACGCAACAGTGTATTTTCATTTTTGCAAATGTGAAGAATTTTAGAAAAGAAAGATAAAAATGTGGCGAAATTTTGTTTACCTTGTTTGTTTTGATTTGAAAAAAAAGCTTAAGTACATAATTTTATTGCATTCTGAAGAAGAACGTTCATTTTCTGTAGACTACTTCACTTTTTCTTCCAGTATTGCAGAACATCTCAGATCTGCTTCTCTTGTCATTAGCCATGCAGGTATGCTAGCTACAACACTTCTTTTGCATATTTGTTTTCACTAATTATTATGCAATTATAGATACATTATCATGTGATTGGCTTAAGACTACTTCTTTTGTACGCTAGTTATATCCTTGTATTATTATGCAATTATAGATATATTATCATGTGATTGGATTAAGAATAGTTCAGAGTTGTTAGAGAAGTTAGGTAGGTAGTTGGATAATTAGAGGAATATCATCTATAAATATAAGGATACTTGGATAGAGGGAAGGATTGAAATTTGTAAGTTCTTTCTATTACTAAAGATAAAATAAAAGTCAAATTGTTTTGATATGAGCAATAAGCTGTTTTAATAACTTATCTAGGCAACTTATGCAAAATAAGCTCAAAACAACTTATGGACATTACATTACTTGTTTCTAGAAAGCATCCCAAACAGTATCACAACTAATGTCTACCAGTAAATAAGTTCAAATAAGTCAATAAGCAATTTAACCGATTTTCTTCACGCTATCATAAGGTCAATTTAATATCTAGAACTTAACTTCTGATTTTCCTTTTTAACCAAAGTTTTCAATTTGTAAGGTTGTATCTTCTCAGAAACTATATCTTCTACCCATAATTTTACTTTTGTCTGTGTTTGTTGGCTTGGTTGTGCATTTTGTATTGTGCAATCGAATGATCCCTCAATTCATCGAACATATGATTTCTTTCAGCCATGACCCTGTTAATCTATACTGCTGATAAAGTCACATCTCTAATTAATACAGGGCAGGTCTCTCCTGAATAAGGCTTTAAAAGGGGCGCTTGGTTAGGTTTAGTTCACGTAAGATGCCATAAGGCAAGACTCGAAACATCTGTTAACAGCCTCGGTTTTTCCATTCGATTGGAGATGATTTTCGGAATTGAATTTCATTTTGGTTCCTTGTAATTTAATTTCTTCTGTCCAAAAGGTATTAATAAAATCAAACCTCATCCCTGTCATATGAGTACGAAGGGATGGTCCTGACGAAGTAACTATAACTAACTACTAATATTTTATGCAGGGTCTGGTAGCATATTTGAGACACTGCGGCTATGCAAACCTTTGATCGTGGTTGTAAATGAAGATTTAATGAATAATCATCAAAGTGAGCTTGCAGAAGAACTTGTCAACAGAAAACATCTGTGCTGTTATAGTCCTCAAACACTCCATCAAACTATAGCAGATATGGATTTAAATTCTCTCCTTTCTTACATTCCAGGTGATGCTACGCCAGCGACCAAGCATATAAACAGATTCCTCGGTTTTCCTGACGATTGATCCCAGAGGCTTTCCTTTTCTTCTGGTTTAAAGTATTACAGAAAGAAAATTGATATTTTTTTCTTAAAATCATCATATAAAGTTCCTTGGTATAGTTGGAGTGGCGTTGGATGGGTCCATATACGGGATTGAAGTTTTTTCGACAATTGTTTTTCATTCACAAGACTCAGATCTGAAGTTTTATTTAAGAATAATCAAACTTCTTGCCGCTTTGACTCACTGTCGTCGTAGTATAGTATATATTGTTTGCTGCTATTTCCATGCTACTCACTAGTTTCAGTTTCTCTTACATTAAACTTGCTTAGATGAAAAGCAATGTTAAAGTTAGTAGGGATGATGACCTAAAGTTTTCTTAAGATGTCTTCAGATGAGACTAGAGGTAGCTTTCAAGATGTAAATTTCTGCAATTGCTATGGCTTCTTTGTATTTGGCTAGTTTGGAATGAGCGAAATAACAGACTATTTAATATTCCTATAGTTCCACTATAGAACTCATGGAAAAGGTTAAATTTCATTCCTACAAGTGGTTGAGGGCTAATAATGCCACTTTTGTTTATGGTTGTCAACAGTGGTAGTCGAACCCCTTGACATGTTTAGGCATCGGCTAACTGCCTGGTTTTTGTATTTTGACAGCTACATTGTATCTTTGAGAGCTCTCTTTGGTACGTCTTGTGCCAAAGAGGTGTTTCTGTTATTGTGAATATATATTCCATTTTTGTTTCTTAAAAAAAAAAAAAGATGTAAATTTCTACATGTAATAATTTTCTTAAGATGTCTGTTTTAAATTAAAACAATTAATACAAGAAGAGAGTAGTCAATGTTAAAAGAAAAGGAAACAATTATAAAAAAAGCAGAAGCAAACAAGGAAAAGCCACACTTTATTACATCAAGGAACAAATCCAAACCAGGAAGCACACATATATAAGATTAAATATTGATGAGCAGAAAGCAAACATAAACAAGAGTCTTTTATTCTTCATTATCATACTATCTTATTATTATGATTTTAAAAGTTCATTGATGTCTTTTAGAATAACGATCATCGTCGTGAAGCCAACGATTGATTAATTCTTTAGAGGTATGATGCTACCAAGAGCTGGCCAATAGTCACGAATTAGGTGTACACCACCTCTAATCTTGTCATTTGACGAGCCTGGGGTAACATCCACATGTGCATAGTACTCTCCTTTGAAAAAGTAGGCTTCATTGGTCTTGTGAGAAGCAAGAGCTGCATCGATTCCAAATTCAAAGATTGTGTCGCGGAAACAAGTAAACCCTTCGCTAATGTGCTTGATACTTTGAACGAGACGGTTGTCGCCATAGTCTATACGAGCATATTTGTCTCCTTTGAATAAGTAAACTTCTTTTTTCAAAGTTGACCTTAATGCAGAGTCTATTCCATTTTCAAACACGGTTCCTTTGAAAAATGGAAACATGTCGACAATTTTCTTAGGACCTGAGATTATTTTGAAATTGTCAAAGTATGGAGCATAGTCGATGAGCGCACAAGAGTTTTCGTAGAAGATGAATGCCTGGTCGTATTCAGTGTCAAAGGCACAATCAATTCCATAGCTTCCAAATATTGTATGAGCAAGTGATTTAAACCCATCACGAACATGAGTAGGTCCACACAAAATCTTATCGTTGGTGTTACCAGGAGCATAATCCACAAGCAGGAGCTTATCATTGATGAAAAAGTATGCTTCATTGTTCCTAGATGAACGAAAAGCAGCATTTATGTAACCAGGAGTTGCCATCTTTGGTATTGTAAAGTTTGTTGGCGATGAGAAATTATTTGAAAAGCGATTAAGGAAGGTTATGTTGTGAGTAAATTATGGGAAAAGATGAAGGATTTATATAGACACACAATGATAAAATATAATACAATATAATATGGTATATCCCAGTCCATTTGTATTTGTATACATGTCTTGCACATATTTGTAAACGTTAAATATGAGAAATGTTAACTTGCGCTTTTAGGGCACATGTTAAAGAAACTAAAGTGAAAATTTTGTCTAGAAAATTGTGCCAACAACATTGCTATTCTTCACGAGGGATTTTGTCCTAACCGATTCACGACATGTTGTAAGCAGTATAATTTTGCTCCTGCAACAATACAAGGGAGGGTATTATTGTAATTAAGAAAAAAATACATTTAGTTAAAATTAACAGTCGTGAGACTTTCGTTAGCTTATCCGTCGGGATAACTAGCATTATTCTTGTGCCAATTTATTCTTTTAGATATTGAAAATTAATATTTTGTAATAAATATTTACCACTTATGGAATCCTTAACATATGCCCTAAGAGTACAAGTTAGCATGACTCATATCATATTTATCTGAAAAATTTATCCCTTTGAAACTATTACATTTTCTTTTTCCAATTTATAGTGTAATATTTTAAAATTTTATAAATTAACACTACTAAATAATTACATAAATAAATAAAATTGATAAATAATTATTTAAATGACAAATTTTATACTTAAGAAAATAATTACATCTATATATAGTTTTACATCATAATAAAAAATAATTAAAAAAATTTCTCTTAAAAAATAATTAAATATTGTTATATAATTTATAAAAATCAGCTACACTACAAAATCAATAATTTTCATTTTGTTTTAAAAAATATAAGTGACGAAATAATTATATTATATATGTTAAAAAATCTAAAGAAGATATGATGTATATTATGTGCAAATTACAAATCTACCCTTGAAGTACCCTTAAAGAACACTATATTTAATTTGTTATACAATTTAAATTAATATTTATATTGTAATTTTAATATTTTTTTTAAAATATTCTTATTTTATTAGATTTTAATTTATTTACATTATGTAAATTACATATTTTCCCTTGTGAAAAAATTATATTTATTTTAAAAAATTAATTATTAAGATTTTTAATTTAATATCATATTGTTTTTTAATTTAATTTTATCAAATTTCTTTATTTGAAATTTTATTTTATAGGGGTAAATCTATAAATTATTTTCTTATCATATTCTGGCTGGTTCTTACCCAGCTCATACTCACGATAAAAATTATAGCTAATGAGGCAGAATATGATACATTTTATAGAATGACTTATCATATCATGATGTGGCACCAAACGCTAGATTGAAACAAGATATGATAGAATTATACTAGCCATCAATCGGACCCTTAATGTCAATTGGATATGCCTTTTATGTCAATCGCATATGATGTAACTTTTTTTGTAGAGGGCTACAATGTACTATAAACCGAACTTTTTAGTGGATGCCCCACAAAAAGATATAGCTTATAATTGTTCAAAACATGTGATTTTTTTTTAAAAAAAAAAATTGTGAAGTTTTGAAAACTAAATCAAGATAATTTAAATGTATAAAATAAATTATATAAAGTTAAAAAAAATTAAGATATATATATATATATATATATATATATATATATATATAAAGTTGAGTTAGTTTAGGAACCAAACAAGTCGAACTATATAGAGCTTAAAACCCGTTCATTTAATTAACAAATTTTATTTATATCTTAAATTCAGTTCATTTGATTTATGAAACAAATTTAACAAACCATTTTTCAAATCGAGTCTAAAACTTTGTTTAAATTAACTCGATTCATTGACATCCCTGTCTAAAACGGATTGTTGAAAGCCTAATTTATATGATGCTAGAAAAATTAAGATCCAGAAACTTCTCCATGACAAGTATGAACTCCCATTTTTTTTTTTTTGATATATAATAGACAAGTATGGTCTCCTTAAACAATATTAAACAATATTATAGACATGTGAAGTTTATTTTTTTACAAAACCAAACATGTGGAGTTTTAAAAAAGAGTGTGTAAAAAGTGTTGCGGAAAATGAATCATACTTTGAGAGTGAAGCTATGTCACCCTTATATAGGCACTCACTACTAAAAAAATAAAAATTAGTGAGGGATATTTAGTGAGGGAAAACGTGAAATCCCTCTCTAATTCCGTCACTAAATTTTGCGACCAAGGAATTTGTGACGAATTTCATTTTTTCCGTCACTAATTTCCCTCGCTAATTTTGTTTTTTCTAGTAGTGACTCGTGAAGATAACCGTCTTTGGGTTGAAGATAACGGTCTTTGGGTTATGCGGTGAGTGATTAGGGAGTGGTTTGAGGACATGTGTATCGTGATCTCGCACGGAAGCTTACTTGGATACGCCGCAGTGCACTTAAGTTGACGTGTTCCCTCAAGCGCGGATCCTTATGGTGGTGCAAGTTTTAGGCCACGTGTCAATGTGGCATTGGTCTTCTGACTGGTCCAGAGTAATATATAATCGAGCTAACTCGTGAACCAAACGGGTCGAACTATGCATAAGTCAAGACCAATTTATTTAATTAACAAAATTCATTTTCATCTGAAGTTCAGCTCATTTAATTCATGAGCTAAGTTTAACAAATTAATTTTCGAGTCGAGTCTGAAAATTGTTTAAGTTGGCTTGATTCATTGACGGTGCAATCTGAAACCGATTGTTAAAAGTCTAATTTCTTCTTGACAATCCTGTTAATTAAAGTTAAGCATTCTTTAAAAAAATAAAAAAATTAAGCATGTTGCCGGCTAAAAATGTGGGATATATGATGCAAGAGAAACTAAGATCCAGAATCTTCCCAATGACAAGCATGAACTCTTTTCTTTATTTATTTTATATATAATAATAGATAGACAAGTATGATCTCCTTAAGCAACGCGTTATAGACATGTATGGTCTCCTTAAGCAACATGTTATAGACAAGTATGGTCTCCTTAAAATATGTTATAAAATATGATCTACTTTTTATTTTTGATTTATAATAGACCAGTGTGGTCTCCTTAAACAACACATTATAAAGTTATCAATATATTATTAGTTAAATCCAACATGCTCAATATTTAGTAAAGAAAGACCAAAGGAGTTAACGAAGTCTACTCTTCTCTTGGAGTTTGAGTTTACGAGGGAAGATCATGATGAAATGCATGAAGTTTTGTTAGGAAATAAGAATGCAACATACGTAGAGAAAATTGCAAATTCAAAATCAAAACAGTTATTATACTCACGTTCAATTTTTAAAAAAAATAAAATAAAATAAAAAAACAATTGCATCCACACATTAAAAATAAAAGATGAAACTTCCACGAGATAACTGCGATCATGACATTGGAAGAACGTTCCTCCTCAAAGTATTAGATTCGATTCTCTCATGTTAGTTTGAGTGAGCTAATTTAGATTTTAAAAAAAAAAAAAAAAACTCAATCATAACTTTTTTTTGTTGAAATATTGACAAGCAGAGTTTCTTTCTTTCTTTTATCGTCATTTTATTAGGCTTAAATGCACTTTTGATCCCCCTATTTTAATTAAATTGAAATTTTATTCCCCATATTTTTAAAACCATTATTTTGGCCCCTCTATTGTAGGTGACAACTTGTACCCACAACCTTTTAAGCCGGTTAAAAACATAACTGATGTCATAATTTTTATTTTTTTTCAGATCGAGGTTTGCTCTGATACCAGAGTTTGAGCAGAGTACGGAAGACTTTTTTCATAAACAAATTTAGATTCTTTTGTCTAATTTTTCGAGCTGTAAAGACAATTCTGCTACTGAGCTTTGTAATTTACTTAGCTCCTTTTGTTCTGAAATTTCAAAATCTCTTTTGGGTGGTGTTACTCTAAGGCTTTAACTTCTGAATAACGGTTTTTTTGTTTCTTCAAACAGATCTTTCTCAGCTTCTATCAAAGAAAAGCTATTTCTTGCTAAACTTTTAAATATAGGTGACTTTAGGGTAACTAAAGGTGTAAATAATTCATCAATATGAATTGTATTTTTTCCTATAAATTCTATGTTATGGTGTGAATTACTCAAACCATAATTAATTCTATAGAAGATTGTAAAAGGATGATTACCTTTTTTTCATAAAATTCGAGTTTTCTAACTTATAATGAAAAACTATAGATCTATCTAGATCTTTATCTTTTAGGGATAATCCCATTTGTAAATTTATATCAAATTTAATTTTTTTCATATTTTAAATTACACTTTTCTTGTGCAGTTTTTGCTTGTCTTTTGTCTAAAATCCTAGAGTCTTCTAGGGATATTTCTAGAAGTGAATCAATTCCCTTTATAAAAGTACTTTTGATTAAAATTTGAATGGTTGATATATGAATATAACCAATTTTTCTTTTTTCTTTTTCAGAAAATGTTCCAATCCTTTTTTCAATTTGAGTTTTATCTATAGTAGATATGACTATGTTTCCTTGAGTAGTTTCAATCGAAATTGCTTCTTCTCCGATCATTATTCCAAATTTCAAAATGTTTTTTCTTGAGAAAAATTCTTTGAATTTATTAAACTTTCTTTTAAAGTTTTCTTCAGCAGTTAAAGATAAATATGCTTCTTCTATCTTATGATCTAGTAAACCATCAACATAATAACTAGATGTTCCCTCAAAGTATGAAACCTATGTCATATTCTATAATTTTTTAGAAATTAATATTGGTACTAGTTTTTCGTTTATCATGCTAATAATATGATATTGAAAAGTAAACTTTGAATAAAGATATATTCATACCTGATTTGATCTTCTTCGAAATTTTGTTGATGTTTTTGGTTTTGTTGTAGTTAAATATAATCTTTTGAATGATTATATTTTGATTTGGGTGATCCCTCTAGAGTATTACCTCAAGGATCTAGCTCCTCCATAGTCTTATCTCAAGGGCTACTTCTATAAAAACAAGTTTTATAGGAACGAAATACTTAGTAATATTGAACTTCAATATTCGTTGATTACAAATGCGCATCGAGGCTCTTATTTATAGTGAAAAAGGGCTCACAAATTGTTCACATGTCCCTTTCTCGACAGCTAATAAAGACATACACGTAAAGAAAAACACACACAATAATGTACATAATTATCTGCTAAGTGGTCCCCATCTGACTCAGATGTGATAAGGTACCACTGTACACTTTGGTCTACTACATGACGCGTGGCTTAATGATTGATTCTTCATTGTTGTTTTCTGCCAATGTTTTCTTTTGACAGTTTTTGCACACGTGTCCTTTGAAATATGTACCAAAATACCAACAACATTCTTCTTGTATGGCTCGTGGTAATTTTTCATGATCATTTTTTAATTGATCTATTTTTTCTTCAAAATCTTACTGCTTTGACATCTTTGTCTTTTGCTGGTTTTCTGGAGTCGTTGTATACGACTATTGAGGCGTCCTCATCGACTACTCTGTAGTTTGTGTATTGTGTCAATTTGGAAATCTTTTGATGCATGTTTTTCATTTGATTGACATATACGGCTGGTTTCCATTCGGTGTTTTCTCTACTCATGACTGGATACTCTTTGTTTGAGATTCCGATCTTGATTAGATCAATGGTTTTGTGATAAGATCCGAGGTAACTTCATCATACCAAGGATATGTAGAGTCAATCTGAAGAAAGATCTCTTTTCCTTTGGCAAACAAATTGTTGAACTTTTGTGCCAAATTTTGTAACTCGTTTCGAAGGAATGAGTTCTCCAAATGTTTTTCCTGATTGTTCTTCCAGATATTTGGTATGAATTAAACCATTCTGAAAGAAAGATAGACATGTGGTACTGTCTATTCCTGGTAATATAACTGCTTTGGTACAACCAAATCTGCTGACTGGGTAAAAACATTCAGTGGTGAATTCTTCTACATAGATGTTTAACCATTTCCATCTAAGACCGAACTCTAAATGAGTTTGATTAGTTATTTGAAAATTCTTTTGGTGTTCGAGTTGGCGGATTTTGTCAATTGACATCTTCTTTTTTGATTCCATTGTTAGAGATCTTTGGAGATCTTTTGTTGTTGTAATCCTCTTTGTATGAACCGTACAATGCTTGTTCGGCTTCTTTCATCGTCATGTAGCATTTGTGGCGTACATTCTTGCCGATGATATGTTGCTTTGCAATTGCCCATTTTCTGTAGATGCCCTTCATTGGACCGTCGAAAATGACATATGCTTCAGTTTTTCCCATTTCATTGTCTACGGGATCGCTTGTTTGGATGGTTGGTGATGAACCATCTTTTCTAGTTTCTTCTTCTTCTTCTTCTTCTTCTTCGACCTCTTCAGCCCATGATTTTTTGTTGTCTGAGGTTGTTTCTGAAGTTGGTGCTGAAGATTTTGGTTTGAAATCTTCAATTGTTGAGCTCCAACCTCTAGGTGTTATTGACTCAATGGGGACTTTTTATTCTTCTGGGGCTGTGTACTTTACATAATAGTTGTATGTAAACTTACCAAGAAATGTATTTGCATAAATGCAATTTTTCATTATCCTTTATTAGGATTTTAGAAGCACTATAATCAATGCTTTTTATAGTTTGAAGATCTTTTGATTCTTCAATTTCTACTTTCTCATTAAGAGAAAGTTTTTCTTTACCATTAGGTAAAGCTCTCATACAACCTGCCCAGGTTGTTTGTGATGCATCTGTTTCTACAATCAGAAAATTTTTGATTGTGGGATTGTAGAGTTCAGGTAAAACTTGAATTTTTTCTTTAATGGTTTTAACGATATCAGAATCAGTTTTAGTCCAGGACCAAGGAATTTTTTCTGAAATTTTCTTTTGCAAATGCTTTCTTTCTTTTGCTAAATCTTTGAAAAATCCTTCATTAGCACTATAATTTAAACATCCAAGAAATCTTTGGATTTGCTTTCTATCAGAAAGCTCGTTTGGAAAAGCTTGTATTTTTTCTTGGGTATGGGGTGCTAAACTTAGTTACCCATTTTCTTTTAAGATAATTCCAAGGTATTCTATTTCTTTTTGACAAATTTTTGATTTCTTTTTTGAAATCACAATACCTTTTTCTTTAACTCTTAAAAGAACAGTTTCTACATCTTTAAGATGTTGTTCCTTACTTCCTTTAGTGAAAATAAGTATATCATCTATATATGCTAGACATATATGATTCAACCGTTCAAAAGATTGATCCATAAATCTCTGATATATCGATGGTGATTGTTTTAGTCCGAAAGACAAAACATTCCATTCGTAATGTTTGTGAGGTGGACATGAAAAGGCTTTTAATGGTTTTGTTTCTTCAGCTAGTCTGAGTTGGTAATAACCAGACTTTGCATCCAAGGAAGAAAACCAATTACATCCTTTTATTTTTTCTAAAATAAAATCTTTTCTTGGTAACTTATAACAATCTTCAACTATTGCTAGATTAAGTTTCTTATAATTGATCACCATTCTTCTCTTACCCCTTTTTATCTCGTTGTGATTTTCAACATAAAAAGTTGGTGCAGAGTGTGGGCTTGATGATGGTCTAATAATATCCTTATCAAGTAGATCTTTACATTCTTGTTGAAATTCTTCAACATCTCTAATAGAATATGGAATTCTATTTGGAACATTTATTTCGCCATCAGGGTTTTTAATTTTAATAACTATTAATTCATGATTAGTGTTCTTGAGACTGTCTAGAGGGTTATCTGAACAAACTTCATATAATCTTTCTTCTATGCTAATATAAAAATTTCTTTCTTCCCACATAATTCTTAATTCCTTAAAGTTTCCTTTAATAAGATTTAAAATCTCGTTTCTAGTAACTATTTTGGTGGTTACTATTTTAATATTCTTAGGGTTTCCTAAGTCTTTCCAATGAAGTGATATAGTATCTCTTCTTTGCGTAAAACTTATTTCCTATGATTAAGTCTAGTCCTGAATCATGGAGGTAAATTGTTGGAATAAAAAACTTATACCCTTCAATTTCTATAGAAACATTTCTAAGGTTAAACCATATATGATGTTTCAACTTGTCTGCAACTATAATTTCCTTTGGTTTTGCTAATCTTTCCCAATTTCTAGAGATAGATTTTTTACCAAAACAAAGAGTTGCACCTGTATCTATATAGGCCAAGAGTTTTTTTTATTTCCTAACACTATTTTTATGAATGTTGCACTTGGGTTTCCTTTACCAAGTATTTTCTTCGACATCTGAATTTGTCTCAGTACAATATTCATAAAGTTCGTCATTAGAACTAATGTCTGATTCTATAGGTTCATATCCTAAAGCATATATAGCATGTAAGACATTTTTCTTTGGATAATCTTTCTTAGGGCACTCATTTGCATAGTGACCTTCTTCATGACATAGCCAACATGTACATGATTTTTTACCTCATGGGCATGTTTTTCTTTTTGGATGAGGTGGTTTTTTTCTAAAGAATTTTTTATCTCCCCTCTTGAATTTTCTAAACGGAATTTTATTAAACCTCTTTTTCTTATAATGATGTTTCTGAGTTTTTCTAGACCCTTTTCTAGAATTAGGGTTACATCCATAGTTTCCTACTTTGTCTTGTAATTTATTACAACAAAGAGATACTTGAGCTTCTCTTTTAGCTATTTTTTTGTCTACATTTCTCCTAAAGCTAGATCTTTAGGCAAGTTATTCTTCCTCCAAGGGTATTATCTACTTTTCCTTCTGTAAGGGTTGAGGGAAATGATAACTTAACCTGTTCTGATACTTTTTCTGGTAACTTGTCATAGAATAATTCTATCAAGTTCCTAGAGTTTCTGATATTATTATCTATGTTATAGTAATAGTTTTGGAATTCACAAATAAAGTTATCTACCTAACACATATTGCAAATCTTTAGATTAGTTATCTTCCAAAGGTTCTGATCGGAAAATGCTGTTTTTGATTGGATGGTATCTCTCCATCATTTAAATTCCTTAATTAATAGACCATATATCCAGTCTATTACTAAGGATCCAATTAGGGGTATGGTTGTCATAACTTCTAGAGGTAAAGTTGAAATAAATGCATTTCCTTTAGTTTTATATTGTAGATAGTTGAAGGTATCATTAACACTCAAATTTCTAAGATCTTCATTTAATTGGACTAATACATTATTTGTATTATACCAGTCTCTTGGATCTTTTACAATATCTATACTACAATCTATATCTAGAATTCCTTGCCCTTGAAAAAGATTTTGTGAAGGCTCATAGTAATGAGGTATTTTTTGAATTTTTTGTTTTGTGAACTCTTTTTCAAAGTCTGCAGGTCTTTTAGTTTCTGAAGTTTCAGCCTCTTCTATTTTTACATAATGAGGGTTTTCATTATCAGTTTCATTAGCTTCTTCTTCCGAGCTAAAGTCATAGATAAATTGATTATTATCTTCTGGTTTGTCATCAAAGGTTTCTTGACCTTTGCCACTAATATCTAAAGAAACCATAAGTCTTTATAGATTTTCTAGTTGCTTATTAAGGGCTTCTTCTGTATCATCCATCAAAAGAAACTAGATGGTGGTCTAATAGTTAATTGTTTAGATTCAGAAGCTTCTTTAGATTTTTTTGAATTTTAATTATTTCTGGTATTTTTTTATGATAACTATTTGTTTTCCCTGTCTCATGTGGGTTTTCTGTATGAAAAAGGTGAGGATATATGTATGTGTTTCATCTTCTTCATAACAAACAAAATTTTCTTCATTAAAATTCCATGTTTGATGAGGTCTATACTTTTCTTCTTCAAATTGCAAAGTTTCTATATAGGACGTTTGTTTTTCTATTCTATATTTTAGATAAAAGTCATCTAAAACCTTATGTATTTTATTTGTTATACTTCCTTCAGACATCTTGCTAAAACTTAGTTATAATTATTTTTAAATTTATCTAGCTAGTTTTTGAAGTTTTTCTTTAAGATTTTCGGCTAGTTCTATGTATTCTAAAAAAAGTTGGTAATCAAAATCTACATTGATTTATCTATCAAAATAATTTATTTATCTCTTTAGATAGAAAGCTAAGAATATATTCATTACATTAGCAAAAGGAAGCAAACAACAAAAACATCTTACATTGATGTGCTCAAAAAAAAAACAAGATAAACAACCACAAGATTTGGGGTAAAACATCAAGAGCCTATCCCACTTATTACCACACACACAACGTTTACATTGTTGAATAGAAGAAGAAAGAAAAGAAAAAAAAGATAAGCATGAACATATGTGTTGTACCAGTATGCACTACTAGAAATATTAAACTACTGATAAAAAAATTAGGAAGAAAATATGAAATCTCGATCTTTAATTCTGTCACAAAGTTTAATGACAAAGAAATTAGAGATATATTTCATTTTTTCTGTCGTTAATTTTAGTCATTAATTCAACGTTTCCTAGTAATGCAATCTGCAATTAGATCTCGTCTTCTTCTAGTAGTTCATCAAGAAAGGTCCAATCTTTCTTGATTAGCTTTATTCTACTATTGGAAATATAGTCACTATCATCTCTGAATGGGGCATATCTGATACGTGCATAATATTTTCCTTTGAAAATGCAAGCTTCATCCCCATACATAGAAAAAGCTGCGTCAATTCCATGTTCAAAGACCGTACCAACCAAACTACCAAAACCATGGGCAATAGACTGATGAACTATTAATTGCTCAGTTTTGTAGTCTATAATGGCATATTTATCTCCTCTGAATAAAATAACTTGGTTCCATCTAGATCTAATTGCAGCATCGATTCCATCTTCAAACGGTGTTTCAGTGAGATAAGGAAACATGACATTGATAGGAACTGAACTTGGAATTATTTTGGCTTTTAATGAATCTGGAGTATAGTTTATTTTGGCACAAAGTTTCCCAGAAAAGATGAATGCCTCATTTCCCTCAGTGTCAAAGGCACAATCTATTACTTTTGCAAAAGCTGTTTTAGCAAGAATTGGAATCCATTGAGAAATATGAGTTGGCCCTTCAGCAATTTCCTTTGAATTATAGTCCAAAACCAGACAGTTTTCTTTGACGAACATGTAACATTGACCCGTCTTAGATGAACGGAATGCAGCATCGATGAGACGAGATGGCATTATTCTTTTTCGATGATTTATTTATTTATCTATTTCAAGGTATGTGATAGAATATAGATATGCAATGTTTTCCTTTAGTCTGTGAAGGCTTCTGTTTATATAGTATAGAAGTTACAAACTTACAGCATCATTACCGGTTATGTGAACACAGATTGCAATCATGGAGCAATAATGGTAATTAACAATGATTTGTTTATTTTTCAACCATATTAATTAGATATTAATGAATGACTAAGACAATTAATTACATAGTCTTCTGTTGCTTAACAAAAAAAATATGGTTAAATCCAATTTGCTAAATAGATTATTAAAGAATGACCAAGACAATTAACAAAGTCCTCTCTTCCTTATTTAAAAAAATAAAGTCACGATTCATCGAAATTGTTAGGGATTTGAATGGGATTAAAGAAGCGACCAAAAAAAGAAGGATGAGTTTCATTGTTACCACCGAAGTAAGATGGGATGATTCGAAATTGAGGAAAGTTGAGAATGATGGGATACTAAGTTCAGATATTATAGGAAATGAAATTGGCGTAAGATGGGATTGTTAAGGAGTACCTAAGAAAGGAATCGTATAATGTAATTGATAATTACGAGTTTACAGATATTGAATAGTAGAAGTAATGCTAACTATAGTAAAACCCATTAACTATTGGTGCAAGTAATACTAACACACAACGTTTTCATTTATATGACTTTACATATTTCTTCATATTATCCGATGTGGAACATTTTCTTATTATTATTATTGATAGTAACTGATATTATGCGTCAGGAATAGGAATCTAAATTGAACTTTAGGTATTGGGCATTGGTTGGGTTACTGTTCATCCTTCAAAACCTGAACCGGAGAGAATGATCGAGAGAGATTGAGGTGGATTGTGTGAGCGATGAAAGTTGCATGATTTTATCAAGTGTTTAATTTTCGGAGAGAATATGATAAAGAGAGATTAAGTCGTATTTCATTATCTTTAGCTAATTCATTGTTTAAGTTAATTATTAAGATATTTGATTCATAATTATACTGTATTTTTTTTAAGGCTTAATTGCATATTTCATTCTTTATGTTTATTTTAGTTTTCAAATTGGTCTCTTATGTTTTAAAAGTTTCAAGTTGATCCCTTACATTTTAAAAGTTTTAAGTTAGTCCAAAACGTTACTCACGTTGGAATAAGTTAGTCTCTTTCGCGACATGATATTGAGTTTAATAATACCAAAAAAATAAAAAAATTAAAAGGTTTTAAACTGATTTTTTATATAAGTTAAGTTCTATCATCCATATTGTCAACCCAAATCTTTAAATGTTAAGTGACGGAAGGGACTAACTTATTCCAACGTGAGTAACGTTTTGGACCAACTTGAAACTTTTAAAACGTTTTGGACCAACTTAAAATTTTTAAAACATAAGGGACCAACTTAAAAACTAAAATAAATATAAGGAATCAAACATGCAATTAAGCATTTTTTTTAAACTCTTGAGTCTGGTAGTTCTATAGGTCGAGGCCTTATGTGGAATATGACCCACAAAAGGAAAGATGGGAACTATGTGAATGACAAAGATAAGAAAATAGGGGTAATTAATGGATAATCAACCTCCTAATATATTTGGAAATGAATGATATTTATTATTTATTATTTTGTTTGTAGGATAAAAAAGTAATAGATTAAAGCGAAGCAAGGTGGTTCATTCCCTCCAGAGTTAGTTGCTGCCTTATTTCTCAATGATACACCACATGTATAGAAATTAGTTAATGCCTTTTTGATTTTGTGCATATGCCTTTATATGCATTATATCCTACAATTCTCTGTTTATATCAATCATTTTTGTGTGTATGCCTTTCTTTCTGAAAAATTCATAAGCACTTATCATGATAAGAGCTTGTGCTATAAGTTGTTAATCCAAACAGGGCCTAAATGTGACACCTCTTCTTGTAGTGATTTGAATTGTTTTTCAACATGTCGTGAAATGTCAAGGCCAACCATCATCAGTACTTTTGTTTAAGTTCTTAACCATGTGTTGGAATGTAGATCATTATTATGAACAATTTTACTCCAAATGATGATACTAATTCCAAGATCAAGATCACAAGAACAATTGAGTCATCAGTTGTAAAGCTTCACTAATCCTCTTTAGGGTGTAAAGTTGGATTGTGGGGTAGCCAAAGTTTGAACAGGTTGTCCAATACTTGTAAGGTCACGTAGACTAGAAATGCATAAAAGAGAGCATAGTCTGGGAGGGTATCTCAGACACTATTGAAAAATCTCATAGTTTGTGGATAATGGACTATCCCAGTTAGCGTAAAATAGGATAACTTATTTATGTCATCTTCTTTATCCATTAACTCATTTATTTGATAGTTTAGAAGCAAGCAAAATCATCCAATCTCTTCTTGTATCAAATTCATTTTGATACATTCTTTAAATCACCATATCTGAAGATCTTCTCAAAGTTGAAAAGCAGCCAACATTTTAAAGGGTCACAAATATTCAAACCCCCCTTCTTTGTGACCATTATTGATTCTCCCATCCATCATAATTTTCTAGTTTGAAAATTGGTAGATCTTCAGAAAATTGTTTGAGGTTGTGCTCTCATTCGCCATTGTTGAAAGCTTGGAACGAATCAGAGATCTATGATACCGATTTATTCTCTTGTGTATTGTAATCAACAATTTTTTTTTTTTAATGGCAAAATATATTATATATAAATAGGGGATTAGATCCCAAGTATTACACCAAAAAGAAAGTAAAAATACACCAAAACACCTTGGGAAAAATCAACAACAATCAATTTTCCAACACCACCAACAAAGATCAAAAAAGCAGCCGACAATGATTTGTAGCATCAAAGGAGCAGATTCGCCCACCACTCAACTTCCGATAAGTCGGAGGAGCCACCCAAAAAAGCCTAAAAGAACATGCGTCAAAAAAACTAACTCCCGATCTCGAATCAAAAGTGATCGGCCCACCAGACTCCTGACACCAATCAATAAGGCACCCCTCAACTCACGATCCACCAGAACAGACACCTAAACCTGTCCAAACTTGGCCCACCATTATCCCGATGCCAAATTCAAAGACATAGAAAAGCTGGAATAGCAGCGCAAATCGAACCAGCTCGAACAAAAACAAACCAAAACAAGCCACAAAATCCACCTGCATCACCACCACACTAGAAGCACCACAACGAGCACCGAAACCGCGCCACCCTCTGAACCACCACAACGTACCCCAACAACACCACCAGAGATCTACAAAAACCACACACGAACACCCAAAGCACAACAAACCTGTACCAACAACAAGCTAATTACTATACCATCTTTCCTCGCGAAGGAGATAAACCACCAACCATCCAGAGACTAGATCCACCACAACTGCACGACCCTTAGCAGACCTAAAGAACACCGCCGACCAAAAACTGACGACGAGGGGAGGCTAGGAAAGTGCATAGAAGCTTGGACAATCTGAAAGAAGGAATAGGAACCAAAATCCGCCCGCAGGTAACCAGATCAAGCCACCTTCATTGAATGAAACACAGACACCCACCCAATCTCTGATCAAACAAGAACACAAAAACAAACAAAACGAACAAAATGCAACACACATAACAGAAACAACCTAAACCAACATGGATGAAATAGTTCTGTAAGTACGATTGAAGACTGCTTCCGCTAACACAGAGCGACTACGTACCAAACTCTTTCGAGCACGATCCGGCGAATAAAATCCACACATATAAAACAGAACTTTAAGCACCGGAACAAAATCTAGAAAAACCAGATTCCAAAACAAACAAAACCATAGTACAATACGAGCAAAAACGACACGAACACACAACCAGAAAAAGCGATACAAACACACAACCAGAAGACAAAAAACACAAAACAATAGAGTAGACATCGACGAATCAGCGAACCAACAGGATCTCCCACAAAAAACCACGGCAAAACCGAACAGAACCCAAGCACAAACGCAAGATACGCGACCAAGGGAAGCTCAAATCCAGAAACACACAACCCAGAGGCTCACGCGTACCTCTATCTTTACGTTTCCTCTGACGCGGTCAGTGTTGTTCTAGTCAGAGAAACTCCGTAGGGACAAAAACCAGTATACTTCACCAGTAAAGCTCTGCTACGGCTAGAGACGAGATACCAGAAGATCGAAAAGGTGGCCCTCGCTCTCCTTACAGCAACACGAAGATTGAGGCAGTACTTTTTGGCTCATACAGTTGTAGTTCGGACCGACCAACCCATCAGACAAATCTTGGGTCGCCCTGACGTCGCTGGAAAGATGATGAAGTGGTCACTCGAATTATCTGAATTCGATATACACTACGAATCCAGAAAGGCACTAAAGGCGCAGGTGTTCGCAAACTTCTTAGCCGAAATGACCTTCCCCGCGGAGGAAAACACGGAAGAATGGACCGCTTCGTGGACGGATCTTCCAATTCTAAAGGAAGCAGAGCCGGGGATAATCGTAGAAACAGCGAAGGTATCATCATAGAAATTTCCCTAGGTTTATCTTTTCCTATGACTAATAACACTGCAGAAAATGAGGTCTTCTTAGCCGGCCTACGGATCTCCCAGGATCTAGGAGCCATAAAGGTAAAAATCTTTACTGACTCTCAGTTAGTGGCTTCCCAAGTTACTGGCGAGTACCAGGCCCGAGAACGCGTGAGCCTGAGGGATCTCCTTCTGGATGACCTCCTGGTGTGACTCGGAGATCTGACGCTAACTGAGGGCCGAGAGGATCTGGAGCGTGAGTGGCGAGGGCTCCTTCCTCTTCTACTACGTGTTGGGGAAGGAGTTCGTCTATTTTGGACCAATGGACGTGCTTGCTCTAGATCCATCAGGTGTCGGTTCAGTTCCTCGATTAACGACGTCTATCATTGAACCGTGCGGAGAAGGTTGATGACGAGGGCACCTGTCGGCGTGGCGTCCTCCGGTGTCTCAGTAGGTCGTAGGGGACCTTGTAAAGGCCTTTCATCAAGAGGAATTATTTGTACTGGTTCCTCTTGGCGTGTACCCACAAGAGAAGTTTAAGATGTCATTCCGTCCCGTTGAGGGACACGAACTTCACTTCGTATCTGTGAGTTGGCACTGTTGGCAGCCATGGTAATTTTTTGGAAAGCTTTGATTTTTAGTAGTGTAAAAACAGGGAGAGCTTATATTTCCCACAAACGGCTCCACTAATCGTACCTAATCAGAAGGTGATTGTCGGTGTCTTTAAATGCGGTGGTTGAATGCTTCAAGAGTGCTTCTTGGCATAGTTTTAAAAACCGGCTTGAACCGGCCGGTCAAACCGGTCCGACCGGGAACTAGTGACTATGCTGGGTCGAGCCGCACATCGGATTGGCCATGTAATTCGACCGGTGAGACTCGCTGAAAACTGGTTAAAACCGGTGACTCGGCCGGTCTAGGAGCCAACCTGGTTCAATTAATTATTATTTTTTAAATAGCGGCTAAGTTATCTTTGAATGCTCTTGTAATTAATCTTTAATTCTAATTACTACTCTTTAAAGCTAATTACACAATTTCCTATTGTCATGCACCAATACAGACGCTATTAAATGCATTGACTCTTATTATTTGTTTTGAAAATTTTAGAATTTAAAGAAACTGGTGGCTATGAGGATCAAACCCTGCACCATTGATAAGCAAAAAGTATAACTTTGCCACTGCACCATGTATTTGTTTGGGATAAACGTTGAAATAAAGTTTTTACATAAATATATGGGCAATGCTACAATTAATTGATAGATCACACTTGTTTTACATTAATTAAAGCAAGAAATTAGTCAAGTAATTAAAATTAGTAAATGTTGTATTCAATACTCTCTCAATTACACATTTAATAATTTTGTATTTGATATTTTAATTGGTTATGTTTTATCTTTGAAATTTCTAATTTATTTTGGACTTTATAATATCTTGTCTTAGTTTAATTATTTTTACAACTTTTAATTAAAAAAAATGAAAGAAAATAATAGACTTTTTTTACGGAAAAAATTTGGATACAACTTTTACCTTTGAAAAAAATTGGATACAGCTTTGGAAAAAAAATCACGGAAAAAAATTCAAGAAATTTTTGATTTGATCATTTCAACTTGATTTGATCATAAAAACAAAAATAAAAATTCAAGAAATTGAAAGGAAAGGAGTTTGTGTATATTTATATATGGGAAAAAGCTTTGCTTTTGAGAGAGTATTGAATATAGCATTTACTAATTTTAATTACTTGACTATAGCACCCTAAATATATTACACTCTCTCAAAAGAAATACATAAATATATTACACGTACATTTTTGTCACATTATTAATTTTTTTAAAACAAATTATAGTTGACTATAATTTTTTTTGGTTAAGTAGCCGCTAGAGCTCACACATTTTAAATGTGAAGAAGTGAGGTGTCCGGGGTTCGAACCCCGACTCCTACATATAATATGCAATATCTCTACCAACTGAGTTAAGCTCACGGGGATTGACTATAATTTTTTAAGTATATAAAACACATCCTATATTAATATATATGTAAAAGCAAAGATATTTATAAATAATATCATTATCATTAAATTAAAGGTATTTATAAATTCTATTTTAGCACAATTCAATAAAGATAATTTTTGCATAACCACCGAGTTATACAAACGAGTCATCCGGTTTAATCTGATTCAGTCATGCGGTTCAACTTGTGACCTAGTGGTTTGACCAATGACTCAGTGACCCACTAGCCTTACCGAGTCGATCACCGAGCCGGTTTTTAAAACTATGCTTCTTGGAATGGTGGGGGTGTGTGTACTTGCAGGCACTCCAACGCTCAAGTCAGTAGAGATTAGAGAATGAGGGTTTATAGAGAAGATAAATTATTAACTGTCCCCTATATATAGAGGTGGATGGCTGCAGAGCCGTTGTAATGGCACACCTGCGTCCGGCGGTTACGAAATCGTGGGAAGTGTAACCGCTAGAGTGATAATTGCGAGAACGTGCGAAGAGACGTTGCAGTTCGTTTGAACCGGTCTCGCTTGCTCCTTGCACCCCCTTTGCGGGGAAAGAGTGTGTCGCAAATAATATTGTCAAACGTGGTGTTTGAGCTTGAATTGTGTTTCACCTAAATAAATGGATCTAAGATCCTTTTGACCAGTTCAGAACAGAAATCATGCAAGCATAAAACTTTATACTCATTCTATATGAAAAAATGATTTTATTTATAAAAAATCCTAAAACGTGTTGTACTCGTACATAATTATGTTCTTTTTACAAATTGTACATAATTATGCTGTGACTCCGATTATGCATTAATATATATGTTTTTCATTTTAAATTTCCCCTTTCTATCATCGAAGGTTTAAAAGATAATTACAAAATTAATTCTAATGATTAGCAAGTTTTTAATATTATCACTCTATTAAGTGGGTTAAAGGAACGAACACAACCCATAAATCTACTTAAGAGACGTTTAATAATTATTTTAAAAAATATTTAATTGTTTTTAGCACTAGATGTGCTCTATGTACTATAAAATCCTCAAACTATATCATATTTGTTACATGCAAAGAGATAAAAATATGGTTGAAACTCTCAAGTTTGTGTATGTTATGATTTTATTTCTTTCCCTATTTCTTTTTACAAAGGATGTTGATGGTGGTGAGTTATTTTTTCATCCTTTTAATATTTCTTTCTGGAGTTTTTAGTTTGCAAACAATTTTTTATTTCATTTTAGTATTATTATTTTATTCTCTTTTTCCATTGCAGCATTTGTTAAATGTGAAACTGTTGATGATTGTCCAAAACATGACGGGTTTCGCAAGTATGAGTGCGTTAACAATTGGTGTAGATTAACTGGACTATACTGATGATTGTATGAGTCCTAGACCAAGAAAGTATACTTATGCCCTTGCAGGGAAGAATAATTCCGTATACCAGAAAAAAAAAATCTATGAAATATAACTTACACTAGAATGTTATGTAATTTCAATTTATATATTCTACAAGCACCCAACATTTTTATTTTTTTATTATCTTATTGTAATTTTATAGACCTTGCCATTATGGCTTTGTACTCTAAAATGTTGGTAATAAAATGACACAAGATAAATAAAAAATATTATAATTAGATTGTTTTATTTGAAGGGAAATTGCAGAGGCATACAAATTAACGCAATAGAAAATTAAAATTTATATTTTAATGGATCCTTATGAATGGTCATGAATCATGGATTGTGTAATTACCTCTTATAGTGCATAACTTTTGCAGACGAAAATAGGAAGAATCATGAATATTTCACGAACAACGATGACTTTATATAGTGCACACAAACTGAATCCGAGTGGCAATAGGCTGCATCCAGTGTGCTAGATGAACAAACATAATTGTTGGAAACACTCGTCTTTCATTATTCCGTATTTGGTGTATTCATTGTCTTAAACCTATAAAAGCGTATAAAAACTGGACGTAGTAGATTTCTGGAGTACTATACTAATATAAACAATAATTTTATCAAATTTGGGGTTTTTATGATTGATTTCTTGCAAAATAAATCGATAAGTGCTATGAAAAATAACGCTATTTTAGCATATCAAGTATGTAAAAAGTGGATTGTATAAGGTTAGTATTTGCACTAAACATCATCAAAAGACTAAACATTTCATAGTGTTCGTAATTTAAATATAAAACACATTCATAAGAAAAAACATCATTCCATTGTTTATAAGAATCATTCCATTTTTTTTTTACATTTTATTGTAAAAAATAATCAAAATTCTCTATTATGAATAATTGATGTAGACAAGCTGACAGCGCGAATCGAAGACGAAGTGGCACACAAGAAAGATTCAGTCGGAATGGTGGATGTTTTGCATCCGGTGTCCGATTGACCCGAATTATACTTTTTCATCTGATGTCCCGAAATAGCCTTTTAATATTTCAGCATTTTCTAGAACTTTCTATTTTATTTCGTTTTTCTATTTTTCGGCCCATACGGGCTTGTTATTTCTTTTAGTATTTAAACAGAACTTATGCAGCCTAAGAGGCACTTTTTGATTCAACAAAAATATTCGAGACTTTTCTCTCAATTCTGATGGATTCTGAAAAGGAAAAAACTTAGGTACAATTCTTTAGGTGTTTTTCGTATGGTTCTTAACTAAATTCACCATGATTCCCTTAAATCCATAATTCTCTCAAAGTTTGTTATCTCTAAAAATATTGTATTTTTAGTTAAGAACCATACGAAAAGCACCTAAGGAATTGTACCTAAGTTTTGTCCTTCTGAAAACCCTTATTTGATAGGTTTGTCGCTTGCAACCTCTCTGTTTATCTTTTATGTTTAGCGCTTGCTAACCCTTGCTTCCGTTCCGCGTCAGTAATCAAAATTCAGAAAAAATAAATTTTATTTCGTCGACGTTTTTGATAAATAAGATTCAATTATTATAACGATAGGTGATAGAAAATAATTTTTTTCTTTAAAAAATAACTCATTTAACTATTAATTTAAGGATTTGGTGTACCAATACACTTAAAAATTTAAGGTATACCATAAAATTTGCCTTGTTCAAGAGGTGTTAGTTTAATAGTTTAAGTTTGACTTTGTAATTTTAAGAGATAAAGTTCGAATCCCACCTGAACGTGGCTGTAACATGGTTATTAGCACCAATGTTATAAATAAAATTTCCTCTTACTCAATTTTTTTTTATTATAAAAAAAGCTTATGTGTTATACTCCATCCGTTTCAAAATGAGTGTCGTTTTAGCCAAAAAATTGTTTTAAAATGAATGTCACTTTCAATTTTCAATGCAATAATAATTTTTTCTTTTCAATTGTACCCTTCAATTAATAATATATACACTACTTTCAAAGTGTTATTTTTTCTTTAATGAAAAAAAATCAATAGTTGATTAGGATAATTTGGTAAAATAATATCTCTCTTTCTTTTAATTAATGTATTTCTTAATATGTGTGTAAAACCTTAAACGACGTTTATTTAGTATCTATATAGATACTAAATAATAATAAGATCCTTTCAAAAAATATAATAATAAGATAAAAATATATGCAAAGCATTGACATTTTGTTTAGGTCCATACTTTGCTCATTGACATTTTATCAATTGCCAGCACTGCGATCATTGACATTTATATTTGCATCATGTCATTATCATTATGCGTCTATATATATTGTCATTGCTTTTCCTTTATTTTCTCACAGCATAACCTTCCTTGATTTCAAAAACAAATGATTCCTCCACAACTAATAACTTGACTATTCCTTTGTTTCACCCAACCTTACTATACCTAAAATGACAAAATCTAGTTACATAGATGCTGCATTTCGTTCTTCAAGGAGCAATGAAGCTTACTTTTTCGTCAATGATAAGTATGTGTTATTAGATTATACTCCAGGAAGTGCCTCCACTGATAAGATTTTGTGGGGGCCTACTCTTGTTCGTGATGGGTTTAAATCACTTACTCACACAATCTTTGGAAGCTATGGAATTGATTGTGCATTTGACACTGAAAACAACGAGGCATTCGTCTTTTATGAAAACTTTTGTGCTCTCATCGACTATGCTCCACACTCCGACAAAGACAAAATTATCTTAGGTCCTAAGAAAATTGCTGACACGTTTCCTTTTTTCAAAGGAACCGTGTTTGAAAATGGAATAGACGCTGCATTCAGATCGACTAAAGGCAAAGAAGTTTACTTATTCAAAGGAGACCAGTATGCTCGTATAGACTATGGCACGAACAGTCTTGTTCAAAGTATTAGGAACATTAACCAAGGGTTTACTTGTTTCCGAGGCACAATCTTTGAATATGGAATAGATTCAGCTTTTGCTTCTCACAAGAGGAATGAAGCTTACTTTTTCAAAGGAGAATACTATGCACGTGTGGCCTTTACTCCAGGCTCATCAAATGACAACATTATTGGTGGTGTGCATCGTATAGTTGACTTTTGGAGAGCTTTTCCCATTAAGGATTAATGGTGAGCTTCGTGACAATGATCAACATGCTAAAACCCAACAAACTTTTAAAATTATAAGATATTATGATAAGTAAGAATAAAGCTTCTTGTTTTCTACGTTTGTTTTTCTCCTTGTAACTAATGTAATATGAGAAATCCTAGGAACACTCTCTTTCTAGTAGTCTCTCTAACATTTAGTTTTTTATTGGATGAAACTCGTGTGAGTCTCATCATTTTATGTGGGATCCATTTTCAAAGTTTGTTACTCATATGAATTTCATCAAATAAAAAAATGAATGTTGGAAAGAGAATGTCCATAACACTTCTCATGATATGAATGTGTGGTTGTTTGCTTTTGTTCCATGATGTATTAAAAGTTTGGTTTCTCTTTGTTTTCGCCGCATTTAATAAAAAAATGTTATTTTGTTTGATATTCGTTCTGAACAATGTTGTTGAAGTTATTTCTATAGATATTTCATTTGTAAGTAAAATAAACGATTATTCTTTTGGGCCCATTTTTACAAGCTCAAACTAGTTAAGCCCAAATTCACATTTGGGTCAATAACTACTTACACACACCTTCTCTGCGAGGCGGGTGCTCGTAGCACCTCAAGAGACCCATTCAAACTGAATGGTGACATCTCCTCCATGTTCCGAGAATCCCACCTCGATTGTTATAATTCCCTCATTTCCGTAACCGTCATGAGTCATGTTGTGCTTTACAACGACTCCTGCTCCTTGTTAGCCTATATTTTCAGATAGAAGGTTTAAATGCGGTCCAACTGAGGTTGACTTTATACTTGAAGAAATAGATATTATTTCTCGAGTACTTAGTCGAAATTGGACTCACCAAAGGCGTTCAGGACATGCGTTTCGGTTCAACCGGCAAAAATGTATCGAAAACGATTGTGTTTTGGATATGATCGAGCCAACGGATATCTTCAAGGAGCGTGTGCCTAAAGCTTGAATCAGATGAATATCTACGGTTCGATGTTAGCAGTTGGGGTTTCAAATTCTACGTAGGTAGTTTATTTTCTATTAGTATAAATAGTATTTTTTTCGTAAGAGAAACATGTCACAATCAAATCATACAAAAAACTTACACTCAAACTATCCGCATTCAAGAGAGAAACAAGTCACAAGTTGCAATGTATGAATCTGTGTACCAATTTACATTCAATCAATGCAATTTAAGTTTGTTTTCTTAAGTGTTTTTTGCAGTCTATTTGTTTACTTCAAGCAATACTATTTACTTATATTTCGAAAGTGACTTTGACGGATTTAACTAAGTTAAATTCGATAACCTTTTCCAATATCTTCTTAAATAATTGAAGAACATTCATGAATTTATGGGAAAGTAAAAGTACAATATGTCCTTAAGATTTACTGGTTGATCCTGCAAGTAACAATTTTTTAAACCAGCGGTTGTTTACCAAAAATTAGTATAAACAAATTGGCATGCCCAGTGGGACCTTTTGTGCATTTACTTTAGAAATTTTTACTTCTAAAAATCCACTTGATCAAAATTATTGGTTTATGTTATGTATGCTATTAAGAAGTAAAAAATTACTTCCTGAAATGACGCGCCCTGTGAGCCACGCTAATGTTTCGACGAATGTCGCTGGCACGTCAGAAAGGGTAGGCAATTAGCCGGCCCCATCGGTCGGCACACAATCAATTCCATCTAGTAGTACAAATCTGGCGTTAGCATCAATAGGATCAACAGTCCTGGCTCAAGAGTCTTCGCCTGCACATGCAGCGGCTTCGATAACCGCTCCAATTTCGCAAGCCATCCCAGTTACGGGAAATTTGTCAACTTATAGGTCTATGCCATATGGCATGCCATCTTCCCTGATGCAAGGCCTATACACAAGTCCATCCACTTTTTCAGAGAATGTGAATGTACCGTTGCCCCAATTGTTTGACCCTGGGGCAAGCGTTCCCTTTCGAACGCCCTAACAATCATTGACTAATGCTTCCTTAGTCTCCCTAAGGCAACAAATGGAGGATAGTAATCATGAAATGGGCAATCAAGTGACACAGCAAATTGGTACAATTATCAATCCGTTAATTCAAGATACCAATAACAGTTATCAAGCGTTGTCTGCCCAAATGGAACGGATCGCCAATTTCTTTGGCGCGCCTCCAGTGCGGAATATACCGGTGGCTCAAAATCAAAACGCAAGGGAGGGAGAAATCCCTGTAGAGGTCGTAGATAATCAAGTGCCCAGAAACTTGGCACAACAACAACAACTGGTACAACCACAGGCTCGAGAGGAGCCTGAGAGGATCCCAATCATGGTAAATAGACACCAAGACGCAGACCAAGTGGTCATGCAAGCCCGTCGAAATAATTACGAGGGCCAAAACAACATAGCAAACGTAGTCGAAACTTTGTTAGCCCAGAATGGTTTTACCATGGGTCTAGATAGGCTGAATTTCGTATCGGCTTTATCTGAATACGTCTTAATGTCTGAATTACCCAGGAACTGGAAAATCCCAAAGTTTTCTAAGTTCGCAGGGCAGACTAATGAATCAACAGTCGAACACATCGCCCAATATTTGATGGAGGCAGGCGATATAGCGAATAATGAGAATTTGAAAATGAAGTATTTTCCGAGTTCTTTAACAAAAAACGCCTTTACTTGGTTCACAACATTGCTTCCTCATTCCATTTTTAGTTGAAATCAGTTGGAGAAGGCTTTCCATGAACAATTTTACATGGGTCAATCGAAGATTAGTTTGAAAGAACTAGCCAGCGTTCGACGCCGAACGCACGAGTCGATTGATGATTATTTGAATAGGTTCCGACTCCTTAAGGCTAGGTGTTTTACCATAGTGCCTGAACATGAATTGGTCGAGATGGCCGCCGGTGGCCTTGATTATTCAGTACGAAAGAAATTGGATACCCAATACCTTAGAGATATGGCACAATTGGCTGATAGGGTCCGGCAAGTCGAAAGGCTCAAAGCCGAAAAAGGCAGGACGAGTAGGTTCCCAAAAAAGGAGAAAATAGCCTACGTAGACACGGGCGACAGTGACCCAGATTTCGATTGGGGGTCGGATACTGTCGAAGACAATGAGATTAATTTGGCAGAATTAAAAGATGGGCCGCCTTATGCGTGTAAATTATTATGGCCATCGAATGGAAAAAATCCTGAAGAACCTAAAAATGATAAATACCCCCCTAAGACATATATGTTTGATGTTTTGAAGTGTGACGAAATCTTTGAACTCTTAGTTGCTGATGGCATAATAATAGTGCCAAAAAATCTAAAGCTACCTCCTTTAGAGCAACGGAAAAAGAGGGGATTTTGTAAATTTCATGGTTTCTTAGACCATAATTTGTCTCGTTGTACTCGTTTCAGGGACTCTATGCAAAAAGCTCTCGATGAAGGGAGATTGAAGTTTGGAGATGAAACCAAACAACCAATGCAAGTTGATGCTAACCCCATGAAGAAAGTTGATTCCATGTACGCCGAAGTAGTTGATGTGAACATGGTCGACGTCTTTGGAGCGGTGAGCACGGGAATCCCTACGGGGGCCAGAATGTCCAAGGAAAAGGTGCCAGGAAATGCTGAGATGGCTACTGAAAGCCACCCATTAGAAAATGCAGAGGTTACTGAAGGCCAGCTGGCGGAAAAAATGACAGAGGCATACCCGAAAGCTGATGAAGATTTAATTGACTTCCTCAACAGGTGCAAAATTTCTAACACAAATGTTATGCTCTACCCTAGATGCAGCGCGGTTTTTGACAAAGAAGCTGCAACGTCTATAGAGGGTTTTCAGCCAAGGCCAAAGAGGAAAGGCGGTTGGACCGATAGCCGTCGAAGGTTTGGTTTTAACAAAAGAGGCGTTCCCTATATGATGGGGTCTGCAGAGAAGGATGCCAATAGAAACCAGAGGAAAGCTTTCAACCCTCCTGCAAAAGCTCCAACAGACACATGGGTGTTTTCCGGCGGAAAAAAGTCTGGCCATTCTGCTCCACCGACCAAGTGGGTGAAGAGAATTGTCACTACTCCCAACCAGAAGGAAGCATCGAACCCTAATCGATATGCTTACAACAACAATTACAAAGGGAAGCACCCCATGACCAAGACATAATGGCGTAGGTATCAATGCCAGAAAAAGGCAGATGCCTCGAAAGACGTAATTGATACTGGCAAGGCCGGAGGAAAACAGTTGGCAGTTTTCGAAATGGTTAAGAAACCAGCCACTGAAAGAATTTTTCCCCCTTTGTCGACCATTATGCAATAGTCCCCAAAGGAAGACGACGAAATGACTTCCAATTTTTATGACTCTGGGCATAGTCTCGATATAATTTGCAACGTCGTGTCAATCTTACCAGTTGAATATGATGTTACCTCTGAGGTCAATGACGTAGAAATCGACTTCACAGAGGAGATGGCTACCCACAAGCCATTATGCTACTATGGAGAGGAGATGGTTTGGTGGAGAATATAGAGGCAGATCAAAGTTACTTCTTGGCTGAAGTAAATAACATTAACAAGAGTAATTTCGACAAACATTTGGCGAATATTTCACCATGTACATCTCTTGGCCCCAAATATGAGGTTCAAGACAAAGAGATGTTTTCCATGAGGTTGCATCCGAATGTTGGTTTCGTTTGGGAGAGGGAAGTAGTTGATCAAGGATACGTGGTGGTTGATCATGGAGAAGCCTCCTCCAAAGAAGACAATGTGCTCAAGACAAGAGCTTCAACCTATAGGAAGAAGACACACAGTCCTACTCCAACTTGTCCTACATATGTGATCCCACCAACTGGGTGGGATGTAGACGAGTGAACCATGTCTGTCCCCAGTTTTTGGGATAAAATTATGGCCTATGTGGCCGAAAACAAAGTACATACGACCAAAGAGACCAAAGGTTAGATTGCATATATGATGACGAACCTTTAGGCTTCGAAGAAGATCCGCTAGGATCTGCCACAAAGATGAGAGCGCAAGACCCCTTGGAGGAAATGAATTTAGGGAACGACCCTATTAAAAGGCTGACCTATGACAGCGCAAAGGTCACCAAAGAATTCAAAGAACGAATTGTGGAGCTCCTAAAAGAATATAAGATTGTTTCGCTTGGGATTACAATGAAATGCCGGGTCTAAGACGAGAAATGGTGGAATTGAAATTACCTATTTGACCAGATAAGAAGCCAGTAAAACAGATTCCTAAAAGGTTCGCCCCACAAATTCTGTCAAAAATCAAGGAAGAGATCGAAAGACTCTTGAAAAGCAAGTACATTAGAACTGCCAGGTATGTAGAATGGTTGGCAAATATAGTCCCTGTTAAAAAGATAAATGGTACTATTAAAGTCTGTATTGACTTTAGGGATTTAAATTTGGCCACTCCCAAAGATGAATACCCTATGCCCGTGGCAGAAATGCTAGTTGATTCGGCGGCAGGATTTGAATATTTTAGTATGCTAGACGGTTACTCAGGATATAATCAAATTTTTATTGCTGAAGAAGATGTATCGAAAACCGTCTTTCGATGCCCAGGCGCCTTAGGTTGTTATGAATGGCTGGTCATGCCATTTGGCCTAAAAAATGTCGGGGCTACATATCAGAGAGCGATGAATTCTATGTTTCATGATTTCATAGGAAAGTTCATGCAGGTTTATAAAGATGATATAGTGGTAAAATCATCTTCAGAGGATGATCACCTGAATCACCTTCGCCAATCATTCGAAAGGATGAGGCAATATGGGTTAAAAATGAATCCTTTAAAATGTGCGTTTGGTGTTTTTGCAGGTGACTTTTTAAGTTTTGTTGTGCATAAAAAAGGAATCGAGATCAATCAAAATAAAACCAAAGCAATCATGGAGACTAAAGCTCCTTCAACAAAGAAAGAATTGCAATCCCTGTTAGGAAAGATAAATTTCCTCAGAAGGTTTATCTCAAATCTAAGTGGCAGGGCGTAGACTTTGTCGTCACTACTTCGTCTGAAGAAAGACGATATGTTCAACTGGGAACCAGAGCATCAAAAAGCTTTTGAGGAGATTAAATCATATTTGGCTAACCCTCCTATCCTTTCGCCTCTGCTTAGAGACAAGGGTATAAAGTTGTACATAGCAGCATCTGAATGTACTATAGGAAGTATGCTAGCTCAAGAGGATGAAAATGGCGTAGAAAGAGCCATCTATTATCTTAGTAGGGTATTGAATGACACCGAAACAAGATATCATCTGAGCGAGAAATTGTGTCTTTGTTTGTATTTCTCTTGTACAAAACTAAAGCATTATATAAAACCTTTTGACGTTTATGTTTATTCTCATTTCGATATAATTAAACATATGTTATCAAAACCGATTCTACACAACAGAGTTGGTAAATGGGCCTTGGCACTCACAGAATACTCATTAATTTACAAATCGTTAAAGTCCGTTAAAGGCCAAATTGTGGCCGATTTCATTGCTGATCATTTGGTGATCGAACCATCAGTGAAGGGTGCTAGTGATCAACTTTGGAGACTCTATTTCGATGGATCTAGCCATAAAAATGGCACCGGGATTGGAGTGGTAATCATTTCGCCCGAAAACGTCCCAACAACATATAAATTTCGACTTAACCAGTTTTGCTCGAATAATGAGGCTGAATATGAAGCCTTGATCGCCGGTTTAGAGATTCTGCTCGAACTGGGGGCAAAAAGCGTTGAGATAAAGGAATATTCGGAATTAGTGTTAAAGCAATTAACGAAAGAGTATAAATGTGCTAAAGAAAGCCTGATTATGTATTACTCCGCCGCAAACGCATTCCTCAAACGGTTCACCCATGTAGCAATACAACACGTTCCTCGGACGGAGAACCAAGAGGCGAATGACCTGGCCCAGGCAGCTTCAGGCTACAAAGTTTCGAAAGAACAAATGCAGGAGCCCATCGAGATTAAGAACAAGTACAGTTCGAGGGAAGCCCCTCCTAAGAAATTGTTAATACAAAAACTTGGGGGGGCAGGAGTGCCCTGTGGACACACACAAGGTGCGAATTTGGTCAAAATTTTTGTTATTAACAATTTAAATGACAATGATTGGCGAAAACCAATAGTCAGTTACCTAGAAAACCCCGACGGGACAACTTGTCGGAAAATAAAGTATAGAGCTTTAAGTTATGTAATTATGAGAGATGAGTTGTTCAAAAAGACTCCAAAAGGAGTCCCACTCAAATGTCTGGGGGAAACAGAGGCGTACACAACTATTTCCAACACTTATAGTGGGGCATGTGGAACACACCAAGCGGGCCATAAGATGAAATGGCTTCTATTTCGACAAGGGGTGTATTGGACAACTATGTTGAAAGACTGCATAGAATTCGCCAAGAGTTGTTAAGAATGCCAAAAATACCTCGGGATTCAACGAGTACTGGCCAGTGAGCTACATTCGATAGTCAAGCCTTGGCCATTCAGAGGGTGGGCTTTAGATGTAATTGGAGAAATTAAACCCAAATCATCGAAAGGACATAGATACATTTTGGTTGGGATAGATTATTTCACCAAATGGGTAGAGGCAATTCCATTGTCAGATGTCACCCATGAAGTGGTCATAGAATTCATTCAAAAATACATCATTCATAGGTTCGGTATGAAGGGATTTAAGAGAGGTTTTTCAAAATTTTATAATCCTCTTAGCGGAACAAATCCCATTGAAACGAATCTTGATTAAATCATTAATCACAAATCAAACAGAAACTTAAACACTTTAAGATTCATGTGTTTACCTCTTGAAGAGCAGAA
>Ga0315913_1000213_pt1 | contig 43341 bp, 22 predicted proteins | sample MpolsnodulesMG_FD_207736 | JGI IMG/M metagenome (GOLD analysis project Ga0315913, IMG submission 207736) | Medicago polymorpha root nodule microbial communities from Los Angeles, California, United States - small nodules | ecosystem: Host-associated > Plants > Roots > Nodule | place: USA...
CATGCCGTGCCTTAGTCGACCTTGTATAAAAGACCTCGCTGATGAAGCATTTACACAGAAGCAAAAACCGAATACTACACTGACATATAGACTGGTAAAAATTTAACAAAATTAAAGTGATTGAACATAATCACATTTGTGTCGAACATTGGATGCGCCTTCAATTTAAAGTGTCGATGCTACATAGGGATTTACAATACGTATGTGTGTATTACCTGTCCTAAATCCACAGCAGGGTTGAGACTTTGTCCACAGTCATAAATAATATCTGTTTGCAAAAATCTGGTTTCTCCTGTCAGAAGATCTATTTCCACCTGAGAATCAATTTCCATTATTTAGTATAGCATTATATGATAATTTGGTTCATTTACTTCAGTAATATGGCTTGTGTGATTCGAGATATTATGCATAAGAAACAAACTCACCTCACTAACTGCAGCACCATAATTGATGTACTTAACGGAGTTACTACCGGGCACAAAATATGAAGAAGCTGATAAATTCACAGCTTGCATGTATGCCTGTACATTAAAGAACTGTCAGTAACATGAACTGTCACATAAAGTTGCATAAAGATATCAGCAGATGCTCACTTTGGTCTTACATATAAGCAAAAAAGAATTATCTCGCACCTCTTAAGAAAAGTAGTTGATCATATTTAATTTTCTCAAAATAATAAAAAAAGTAATTGTATTATCCAAATTGTTCCTCGTGGAACTTGTTCAAAGTAGAGCTAGAGCGTTTTTATTTTATGCTAGTTACCTGAAGAATAAGATCTTCCCACTTGATAGAACTCGTTTTCTCTTGGAGCTTCTCCTTGATAGGTTTTAGTCTTTCAACTAAGATATTGCAGCTAAGCCTAACTGCTGCACAACTTGCTTCTGATGTAGTGCTCCCGGCAGTTAATCCACCTTGAATCATACTCAAGGTATCAGATTGTACAACCCTCACTTTATCGAAAAGACTTTCAGTTCCATTACACTGAATTGTACCAAGCGCGAACGCAGCCATTTGTTTCACCTTTGTCCATAAACCCTGACCCATTTCAATTCCTCCAACTTCAACAACAACAGAACCATCGGATAAAATACTAACTTTTCCTGGAGTAGGTCTTACACTAAGCTCATACAACACCGGTACTCGAGATATTCCCCTTTTCTTCCAAATGTTAAGTCTGTTAAACTCTTTCACTTTGTCTACTCTCGGTTCATAGTTTGCAGAAACAGCTAACTTGTTCCATATTAAAGGCATGGTATATTCAAGTGGTTCACCACAAGAATTATCATAGAATTTCTTAAGACTTGTGTAGGTGTGAAGATTAATGCTTCTAACAGAATCCACTTCCATCAAAAGTGTAGCTGCAACATTTTCTATTATACCTTCAGCGATGAATGATCCCTGCGTGTCACCTGGCCCCCTCACTGCAGATCTACTAGGATGATTTGTTCTGCATAACTTTATATCTAAAGAGAGTGCACCCCAGTCATACTTTTTAAGCGCACCAGCTATGTTGTTTGGCATTATTGCGCTAACATCGGGATAAATCCCAGCGTTGACCAATATCTCAAGGTGTAAGGCAGTAATCTTTCCATTATCCTTAAATCCGACACTGTATGTTATCTTCATTGGATGTCTTCCTCCGGCCATTATCATATCTGTCTTTCGATTTCGATACATTCTGACAGGCCGCTGTAATTTTTGTGCTGCGAGTGCACAGGATACAGCACCCTGCAAATGACATGACATGTCGTCACACACACAAAAGGGAGAGGTTAAAGCAAGTGATATACTTTGAAACAAGAAGAAAACAAAAATGACAAAGGATAAAAATATGTTATGTTCGTAAGTGAATAACATGCTACATTAGTGATAAGACTTTTATAATAATGATTAAAATTTGTAAAAAAGAAGTAAAAACAACTAAAAACTTACAGGTATTGCTTTCATGCCCTTTCCTCCAAAACCTCCTCCAACCCTTCTTGTAATTACTCTAACATTATTTTCAGGAATACCAAGGCATCTTGCTATAGTAGAATGTGCAAACTCAGGGCTTTGACTTGACAAGTAAACAGTTATGCAATTGTCTTCATCGGGTACAGCGAGTGCGGTATGTGTCTCCATATAGAAATAGTATTGAGATCCAAGTTTTATCTGAGTTTCATTGATAGATGATGACAATGAATATATATTTTATGAATAAACAACGACATTCATTATTCATAAGCTAATTTAAACATTATATCAAGAACTACAAACAAACTTATATTGCGCGTGTACCTCAGCAGAAACAATCTTGTGATCTGCTTCAGCCATTCCTTTTGATACATCACCAATTTGATATTTTGGGAGTAAAAATGGAGGAACTTCAAAAAAACTAGATCTTTCAACAGCAGCTTCAACACTTAGGATAGGTGGTTCAAGATTTTCAAGACTGTAATCAACAACAGAGGAGTTTGCAGCCATATCTGCAAGTTTTTGAGTATCTGCAACCTAAAGGAGCCATTCAAAGACGAAATGGAAGTTGTAAATAAATGAAACAGATTGTAAATAACATGCATTTGTAATTATTTTTTCATATTAGTATTTGGCCTATTAATCAGGCTCGTCAGGTTTAGATTAGAATAGTCTGTATAAAAGAATTACTGCTTGTGATCTAATTACAACTTTGAGATATATCAGAAATATTTTCAACACAGAAGATTGTTCATTTTGGATCAAAATACGGGATTTAAGAACTCACCACAAATGCAAGACGATCTCCAACACATCTAGCAATCTCTTCAGCAAATAAAGGTTCTGTACCGAATCTACTCTTTGATCCAAGATTCTCCCCACCATCGGGAATGTCTTTACTTGTAAGGATGCACCTCACTGCATCAAGTTCCAATTCTTTTCCAAGTTTTATACTTGTTATCTTTGCCAATGGTTTTTCACTATAAATATATGCTCCATGTAGGCAATTTGTTGGTGATGGAATGTCGTCCACATATACAGCCTCGCCTACATGTGATTTATTCAGAAATATGTACATGTTACAAACACATACAGGAATCTGTCTACAGCATGTAATTCAACACTTGATTCGAAACAAACCTGAAGCTTGTAGCGCAGCGCCAGATTTCATGATTGGCTCGCCAATCGGATTATACTCAGTGCCTGCTTCAAGGACTTGCTTCCCCGACGACAATAAAGTAGAAAACTTGTTATGCTTAACCTGCTTCTGATTCTCTTTTATGTCGGAAGCCTCGGCCGAAGGCGAATGAGTATATCCATTTAAATAACCATTGGTTTTCCTTGCAGGACTTTCAATCAGTGAATTAAAGAACTGAAAAATAAAACCAACTGCTAAACTTGAAAGGTAACCATGTGTCGAGGTTTCATCTTTAGGTGTAATAGCGGCAGTCTCTGTAAGCAAGTTGATAGCTTCATACAGGCTGCTAAAACTTAACAACTTTCCTGATATGAACTTCTCAACATGTTTAGCTCTGATTGCATGCTTATTCCTAAAACCACCAAAAGACAACCTACAAGTATCTATCATGGTTCCATCAGTATCCTTGCAAGGAGACACCTGAACAAGGAAAGCAGCATTTAAGTAAGAAAGTGCGTTTCCAAGCGGTCGAGGAGATGCACGGTAGGTTTCAAAGAAGAATCTACTACTTCTTGTCTCCGAAGATTCGCTTTTATAGAGTTCCATACTAGGAATCTTAATGCTTAAAAGAACACTTTCAAAACCTAACGGTGGTCTCTCAAGAAACTCCTCCAATGCAAGCCATTCAAACTTTGCACCGGTCATTATGTGAACCATTGAATCCACAGCAAGAAGTATAGTAACTATATCCGAAGGAAACTTACTCTTTTGTGCCATCACCAAATTGCCACCTACACTAGCCGTGTTCCGAATAAAACCCGTCGCAACTTTGTTCATATGATCAGCAATCTTTTCAAGTATCATCACAAAATCTGAGATAAAATCACTCTTGCTTTCTTTCTGTAATGCTTCAATTGCTTTAGATATACTCACGGCTGCTCCAATTTCAATCCCTGATTGATCCGTTTTGATTTTTGAAAGCTCGGAAATTCCACTTATATCAATATACTTATCATAGCCTTGTTTATCTTTGTAATATCCCATACCAGTATTATTAACAACAACCTTTATCTTGGTTTCATTGGCATGGTTTAATTCCAATAAACTTTGAAGCTCCTCTAAACTAGTAGGTTTATTCCAACTATGTTTCTCAGAAGCTATAAACAAATCATGTTTGACTTCCTTCAAAAACATAGGAAACTCGATATTCTTGTGATTGCGATCGTATCGAGGCAACTTACTAAGCTTTGATTCTTTGCTCTCTCCCTTTTTCCAGAAAGAGTTCAAACCGAGATCCTCCATATCAACATCAGCTGCAAAACTTTTGCAGGCATCAGCAATCGGTCGGTAACCAGTACAGCGACAAAGATTCCCTGCAATAGATTTTTCAGCCTTGGAAACGGTGATTTTTGAGAAACCAGGTGGTGGCTCAGGAGAATTGCTCTTGTCAGCATTGACAAGAGCGCCGAATAGGGAAACAGACATTCCGGGAGTACAGAAACCGCATTGCGAAGCATGGAATCCTGCAAATCTTTCATGAATTGAATGGAATCCTTGTTTGCTGTTTCCAATGCCTTCACTTGTTGTTATTGAACATCCATGTATGCTGCAAAGTAGTGTGAGACAAGAGCTTGCGGTAAAATCCTCGACTCTGTCTAGCAATTGATCATATTTGGAGATTAAAACTACACAAGCACCACAACCACCTGCAACCAACCATGTCATTGAATGAAGTTCCAAAGTTGAAAAGAAAATTAAGAACTATTATGAGTTTATTAACGACGTATATAAACTTGAAAGTGTTTCAGAATCATGAAAAGTATTATATTAATCATATTGAAAAATAAAGAAAGGATTATTCATTAGAATCAGTATCGAAATTGCTGAAACTTAAAAAAAACAATACAAAGTCAAACAAAGAAATACAAAATAATTATCAAGTCAGTATTATCAAGCTTATTGAAATTAAAATATCAGAAACCAAATCCAATTAAGAAGGCAGAAAAATTCAATATATAATATATGATGATATACCTTCACCACAACCAAGTTTAACACTCTTGAATTGAGTTTGAGTACGTAAGAACTCAAGCAAAGTCGTTGATGGATCAACTTTGGATAATTCAAACTTTTCACCATTAACACAGAAAATCAAACTTGTTTGATTCTCACTCTTCTTCAAGTCCATACTTCACTTACTGATTTTCAGACAAATACAACTTCAAACTCTTATCTGTTTGTAAAGTTTCTATCTTATAAAGAAAATCATAATATTTTATCTTTATAAGAAAATATATTTTAGAAATGTGGTGGTGAGGTGAACAAAGTATCATTCATATATCAATATCATTAATAGTATCACTAAGTTTCATTTTCAACACAATGAGAGAGTTTGTCAAAAAGAAAATCTTAAAGATTGCTTACGTATACTATTTTGTCCTCTAATGGTTACCCATGAAATTCATGTTTCATATAGTTTTATATGTGTATAAAAAGGGAATATTCTCTTTTTAACATTCTCTCTAAGTTCACTCTTATATTGAAAAAATTTATGTAGATTTTACCATTTTATTTATGATCCATTTTAAAGTGTAGTACCACATAAATTTCACTCAATAAAAGAGTGACCGTTAGAAAATATTAAAGAAAGTGTCCATAACACTGATATGTATAAATTATACACGGTTTAAAACTTTCTAAACAATGCATAAAAAAATAAACTTTAAACACTATTTACCATTATTAACTAAGGAATGATAATAAAAATGACAATAACGAAGGAATCACATGTAATTATATTTTAAAATGCATGTAGTCAATGTTCTAAAATCTACAAAATGTTTTTAATACAATTTTTTTAGCTTTATTAGTAAGTATCTTTCGAACACTTATCTGCATGACCCATTAACTAAAATGAAATATTTATAACTTAATAACTTAAATGGACTAATTGAAGTGTGGGATAAGGAGATTAGTTTTTATGTGTAATTTAATAAAATATATATGATGATTTTGATGAATATGCCTTCTCCACAATCTAACACTTTTGAATTGAGTTTAATTACGCAATAACTCAAGCAATGGGAGTGATGGGTGAACATTGACACAGAAACCAAACTTGTTTGATTCATACTCTTGTCTATTTTTGTGTTTCAATTATAGCTGGCTAAGGTTTTCCTTCAATATTTTTGTAAGAAAAAGTTATTTTTATTTTAAAGTAATAACAATAATAATATGATAGAAATGTGGTGTTGAGCGGTGAACGTGTATCAATTCATATCGATCGTTTTCATCGAGAAAGTTTGTTAAAACATGAGATAGATTAGAGATCCCAGTTTTGTACAAATAATAGAAGAAAGTTTTGCCACGTTTAAAATTGGGTTGCTTCCAATTAATAAATAAGTGTCTCCACACTTTTTAAACATTCTAAAATAAACAATTAGTTTTTTTAAAAATTAAATATTGCAATTTATAATATATTAATTATACATATTTTTATAAATACTTATTATTTATGATCCTTAAAAGTATCATATATCTCCTAGTCTTACATAATACATTACGTTGTGGACTGGTAGAAGAAATCCTAGTCCTAATTAGATTAAACTTTGTAGTGTTGTGACCCGTTTATCCTTGACACACACGGCATTCTTACGTACACTATTAATTTATGTCTCTAAAACTAAATGCATATTTGGTTATTTTGTGATTAAAATTGATTTTGCTGTTTGTAAATAGAGTGATAAGTATCACATAAAACACACACAATTGCAAGATTTTGAGTTTAAATTTAGTGAAGGTGTTCAGCTTAGCAATATCGGCTTATGTTTGAATACATTTACGTAAAAGTGAATTGAATAATAAATTTCAAGGTAAATAACAGGCTCAACTTTGATATAGACTTAAATAATTCAAGCTAACTCAAATAATGATCCAAGTCAAAGCAACTATATGGCCGATACTTGACACCTTGTCTTCTTTTTTTTTTTGAATAGTTGCATGTAGGCCCGGCCTTGGGGGTGCGCAAGCAGCTCAACCAAGCCGGGCCTCCAAAACCTATGGGCCTCAAAAAAAAAAAAATTAAGTCTAATACCACACCCCCACTTAAATAAATAAAAATATGTTACTTCTTTTTCTTTCTTCGGTATACGTTTAAGTTTTTTTTTAGACTCTATTTCTCCTTTTTGGACATATATATGATGCTACCAGACCACCATAATTGGTATAATCACTTAATCAGTCGATTTAGAAAGCTATTTCATTAAAATGAATCACAACCATAATTTCTTTTTCGCATAAACCATTTGTTTTCCCTTTCCCGCAACGGAGGAATGATAAATCCAAACGACACCGTTAGGTGAATTTCACCTCTCTTTCACTTATTTTTTTTATTTCTTTTCATGTTTAAAAGTTCTTCTGATTCTGATTTTTTAATGAAGTTTAACTACATAAAAAAATTATGTTTTTATTTTAGGGGCCTATTTTAAAAATAGAGTCGAGCCTCCTATTTCATAGAAACGGCCTTGGTTGCATGAGATGACACTTAGCCTTGTTGCATGTGAGACAAATGAAATTTGCACATGCTTAAAGTGACAAGTAAGGTTAAAGATTGTTGCATGTAATACACTTGTCTTCTTGCATGCAACTCTTTTAGTTGTCCTTCACCTATAAATAAATGTACATGTACTCAATCATCAATGTAGTTGTATAAATCAAGAGTTAGTGTGTTAAAAGAGTGTGTCTTTGTTTTCCTTTCATCTCCTTGTTAGAGAGTGGTTATGTGAGTTGTGGGTGAAAATAGTGACTAAAATTATCTTTGAATAGAGGAGCCCTTGAGTAAGGTAGTGCCAAATTCAAAACCTTTAGTTTTGGTCCAAAATCCCACAAATAGACATTGTCATCATGTTCAAAAAGATCGAAAATCTTAGAATACAAAATTTTGGAGTCAAATTCCACCACACGCGTCGTCACCAAAGGTGCATGTGCCGCCCACGCGTTGCTCTTTGTCTTCACGTGCCTTTCGAGGAATAAGATCATCCACACCACATATTCTATCAGGTATACACCGCGACATCCACTCATATCTTGACATGTATCATTATTATGATGTCACCACGCCACCTCACGTCTTACCATCCACATCATTTGTTATAGCCAACCACATTTTGCAACATATCAACAACTACCATATTATTCTTGCACCAAATTTTTACCAAAATTACATTTAAACCCCTAATATTTTATATATTTACTTTTTTGCCCCTCAACTTTCTAAATGTTGCATTTTGAGCCCTTAATTTTTTCAAATTACAAATTGTCCGTATTATGGAATTCATACTTTTACCCTTGATCTAAAATTGTGATGGTTTTAAACAAAAAAAAAAAGTGCTTATTTATTATATAATTCTTACTATGTTTTGTGGTTGATACTATTATGATCTTCCACGTCATAAAAGAATTATTCTGCCAATGAGAAGATAATGCAGAATGTGAATGTGCATGTGTAAAAAAATCCTATCTAAGAAATATTTGGTATTTAAGTGTGTCCAATAGTGACTCACCTCTCTTTAAAAGAATGTGTCTAATGTATTATTTACAATCTACCATAATCATTATAGTTATAAGGTAGTTATTCGTATTTCACCCTTTTAAAAATGCCTCCAAAAAGACATAATGAGCAAACTCTTAAAGAAAATAATATGTAAAAAAATGAGAAGAAAAATCCAGCAACTACAAGGATCTGTGCATCCACGACAAGCACAGTTGAGATCCCAACACATACACTCTAGGGCTGGACAAGAATAGCCCAAACCGTCCAAATGCGCTCGGCCCGTAATAACCGATTGCATTCGGTCGGGTCACTCGGGTCATTCGGTTGAAACGGGTGCTTTTCAATAGGTTTTGTTGGTTAGTAAGGGTCGGTTTCGGTTGGGGCAATCCAGTCCAACGAAAACCGAACCCGTCCGCATAATAGACTACTGTTGTACTACTACTGGTAAAACGCACATGGCTGATGGCTTGGAAAATAAAAACGCTATACATGTAGTAGCTACTAGCTAGCTGTTACTTTTGTTACTCATTTAATATATTAGTTGTTATTTCTCTCTCTCAATTAGAATGCTTTACAGCTAATATCACAGTTATTTTTATTTTGGTTTTCTCTTTCTCTCTTCCACTAACCGCTAATACGATGCTCTCTCTCTCATTTTTTAAAATAACAAGTTAATGGTGTTCATCTTCATCATTTCATGGTGTATTCTGCCAAAAGACTTTCATCTTCTATCAAATATTCCTTAAGGTTGAGCACATAATTGAGATCGACACAACAAATCTTCATCAAATATTGTTTATCTATCATCTTTCTTATTAGATATCCATTGTCTCCAGTCTCAACCATTGTTGAACTTTTTCTTAAAATTGTTATTCTTTCTTTGAATCCAGTTTGGATCTATGATTCTAATCTTCTGAGAAACTTAAAACCGCGAAAACCGAACCGGCGAACCCATAAACAGACGAACCCGAAAACCGAAAAAACCGAGGAAAACATTGGACGGAATTGGGTCTAGTTATACGACCCGCGGTTTAGGCCGGATGGGGGTTTTGAGCCCGAAATCCGACCGAACCCGCTCGTTGTCCACCCCTAATACACTCCCAACGCTGACCAATCCAGTGATTTATTATCATTGAGTAGTTTTTCTCCACCACAAAGACAATCTTGGAGTATAAGAAGATACTAGAGAAAAAGAAATTCGTGATCATTACTGACAAAGTTAAGGAAGCACGCCTCCATAAGGTGGAAGAGCAAGACCAAGCTTTGGAGAAAATGTGTTGAGAGCTAACAAGAAAGTTTTTGCCCTTTTATTACTATCAATATAATTCGTTCAACTACAAAACCTTAATTTATCGGTGCAAGAATACATTAGAGTTTGAAAGGTTAATGATGAACAAACAATTGCTCGTTAACTTGGTGAATTAAACATTGACATTGCTCATCCTTTCCAACTCCAACAATATTGATCATTTGGATGATGTTATTTGCCTCACTTTTATAAAAAAAAAAATTAAAAAAGTTTAGGGACATGATGAGTGTTATAGATATTCTCTTTCTAACTCTTTTTCTTTATAACATTTACTTTTTTATTTGATGAAATTTCTGTGAGATCCACAAAATTTACTCTCTTCGTCTCAAAATAATAGTTATTTAAGTTTTATGCAAGATTTTCAAGAAAATGATTAATTGAGTTGATTTCAATGGTAAAATTAGTATCATTTACTAAAATATCTTTATTCATTGTAGTTAGTGGACTAATTAAATTTGATGAAATTCAATAAATAAAGGTATAATGATGGAATAATAATAGATATTGCATTGATATTTTAAAGCAACAATTATTTTAAGACAAAGAAAAAAATTGCTAAAAAGACAATTATTTTGAAATGGAATCTAGTAGTAGTCGTTATTACCTTAAGACATTTTAGTTGATATTCATAATTTAGGTTTGGAAAAAGATACATGTACACACCAATGCCATACACACTCCTATACCACCCATGACATGGCAATAAAAAATGATTAAAAATAAGAAATAATCTAGCTAATTGAAAGAAGAAAAAAAAATCACAGTTTCAGCTCTTTGTCTCTCTCTCCACGCGATTGCTTTCTCCATCTCTCTGCCATTTTGGCAGATCAAATATTCAGATCAAATTTTCCCAGATCTGTTTTGCAGAGAAGCAAAAACGCAAGCTGGAGAAAAAACAAAAGCACAACAAATCTGGAAAAAAAAACGCACATCTGCAGAAAAACAAACCAAAACGTATGGTGGTGGTGGATGAACGGCAACGATGGTGGTGGTGAGGTGAAAGAGAGACTGGCGCGCAATCTGTGTTCAGACAAAGAAGAGAGAAGAGAGTAAAGGAGTATAAAAGCGAGAGTACGACGGCGGCGGTGGCAAGGTCATGCAAGAAGAGTGGCGGTGGAGGGGAGGGGGAGAAAGAGTTCACATACAATGAAGAAATGTGAACTGAGGAGAAAAAAAGAGCATGTGAAATCCCAATTTTATCCCTTATTTTTTGATAAATTTTCAAAGTTACCATCCACATAGGCAAGTGTACAAAGTGGTTTTGCCTATCACTGCTCTTTAGGTTTAGGGGTTAAATTGATTGCTTATTTTAATTTTTCTTTAAACGGACTTTTCATTAGTGTTCCTGTCCCTGTCACTAACAAACTTCATTTTCCTTCGGTATGTCCTAAACCTCCTCACCGCGCGGTCGTTCAACCCACCTCTTCCTCTGTTTAGTTCATCGTCATCATACAAGGTAATTTGTTCTCATCTCTCGTTTTCTCCATTTTTACTCAACTTTGATTTTTCATATCATTTTATAACATTTGTTACCTGTTAGCTTTAGATAGATGAAAATAAACAAAACAGCTTGAATGGTTGATAAATTGAAAGTTGCAAAAGGGAGGAAACTTAAGGGGCTGAAATGTGGCTTTTTTTTAATACGGGCCAAAATCACAACTAGTGCAAAGATAGGGGGGCAAAAGTGCGTTTAAGCCTTTTTATTATTTTGTTTTTGAAATTAGGTTATGTTGTCCGGTGTTTGTTTCAGTAGAGCTTTTGAAATTGGGTTATAGCAGAGCTTCCTAGATGTTATTTTTTCGACCCAGTCATCTGATTCAATCACCGTAGTTCAATAATTGACAAACTGCTTCGACATAGCACTTACCAAGTCCGGTTTTTAAAACACCGACTATAAGCTAGTGTTTTATACTTTACCTCACAGATGCTAGTATAATAAATGGTTTGGATTCCGGATCTTGAGAAATGAGAATGTCTCTCATGATTAGTTGAGACTTGAGAAGTTATGGGGATTATCATTCCTAAACCATAACATACAAAACCATCAGTATTCTCTAAATTTAACTCATATCAAGTGATGAGATTATCATGATCATTGATAGATTTGATAAACTCGTCTTTGCATAGTTATAAAATTGATATTCAAATCGTGAATCAGAAGATCTATTTGTGAATCGAATCTTATTATGAATGGTAAGATAGATGATTAATAGAAGTATGACAGTATTAGTTAAAACATGTGACAACAAAAATATAAGTTGATACATCATATACAAAACTTAAAATAATTCAAGTTATAAATCAAATGAAACAAGAAACGTAGTTTGTTATACTAAGTTGACAAAAAATTGACCGGCTCAAAGTTGTCAAGGAGTGCAATGTTAAAATATAATATTTCATGTTCCTCCTTTGATCCAAACATACCTCAGATAGATGGCACTAACTATTTTAATTTGATAATGGAACATTGTACCATGGATTTCCTGGGATTTATTTTTAATTTGTTTGTATTGATTACTCTTCAGGCATAGCTTAACATTGACGGCTAAGAAAAATTGGTTAGCATCAGATCATCTTGTTCTTCTAATGGGATGGAGATCATTCTCTTACAATAGCTTTTTTTCGTCTCTGATGAGGGTTCCAAAACCACATTGGCTACCACTCTCACAAAGGTTAAGACTATTATCAATTCTGTCATGGATGCCTGTTTGGACATTTTTGTTTTGTTGAAATGTTGGTTTTAGACTTTTAGATCATTTTCCATGACAATGAACTGCCTCATTATTTTTGTTTCTCTTTCAGGTCAAAAATATTTTATGATTCAGGTCGAGTTGAACTGCAAAATTGTTGCAATAGTGCTTCTCTGCTGAATTTTCAAGGTTACCTTTTTTTTAGTTTGAAATTTTTTTAACTTGACTTGAACTGGTTGTGGTAGTGTACTTAATAAAACCACCCCTTTGTTATATTCATTACTGAAGTCTGAATTTGTGAGAGAACAAAATTTCTGGTCTAACATATAATAAAAAGCCTGTTTTATGCTTTTTTTTCAAAACTCGTTCAAATGCATCCACATATTTCCTGTGTTATGAGGATTTAGCACTGTATATTCCATTGTAATTTAACATGATTTTAATTAGTGAGAATTTTGTAGAGAATCGTGAACCAAATTCATGTCTTCTACAAACATTGCCAATAAAACAAATATGACCATTCCTTTCCATTTCTCCATCAAATGATGTGATGTGATTTACTGACACAGTTCAAGATCATAATTTTTTATCGTATTGATCTTATGGCAATTGATTTTATTAAAGCCAAAAGTTAATGTTAAGACAACAAGCTTCTTTTGTAATCTTCATACGTACAACTGATGCTGGTATCCTGTTATCTAGCACACAATGACAAGGTCCTGTAGCTAATGGATTTGACTTGCAGCATGGAGATCGTATGCTCGTGGTGCGCGCAAGCCATATGATCTCTTTGGAAGTAGAAGACCAGGGGATGAAGACTTCAAGAAAACCTGGGCAAAGGAAATGGGTGAAGATAACACTCTATGGACAGGAAGTGAGGATGAAAGTGATGAAGAAAAGGACTCAAAGAATCGTCTTCATAAAGATATTAGGAAAGCAAGGCAGCAAGCGAAGGAACATGCTGACCTGGTTGATGCTGATGACAGTGATGAGTTAAGAAGTGTTTGGTCCGGCAGTGACGAGGAAAAGACATTGTGGACCGGGGATGAAATGGACACTGATGACGATGTTCCTACAGAACCTTACCCAAATGAAAAAAGCGATAAGTACATAGATAAGATTTTCGAGTTTGACGAAATGCCAAAATACAGAACCATCTCTGAACTTTTGAAAGCCGAACAAGAACCTGAGGAGCTGTCGCCAGGAAAGCAAGCTAGGAAGATTGCAGTTGAGAATGCTTTGAAGAAATTAAAGAAAGGCCCAGATGGGAGGTATACAAATGCATGGGAAGTTATGAGTGATCTAGATATTCTAATTGGAGCATTTGAAAACGTTGTTTCGGGACCTGAGTATGAAGAACTTAGACAAGGAGGTCCTAAACAGCTAAATATTCAGTTTTTTAAGGACATTCAAGCGCGAATGAGAGATCCAAATTACAAATTCTCACCTGAGTTAAAACTGAAACCAAAGAGTAAATTTGTTTCTAGAAAGAAATTTCAAAAGACGGAGTCTAGAAGAAGGAAAGCACGGAAGAGGTAAAGTTATAGCCTGTTGTCTCAAAATTGAATTCAGAAGTTGAGCTTGTAATGTTACTGTGCCTTTTAACTGTGTATGCAACTTAATGTATAAGAGTAATATATTGAAATTGATTGGTCTTTTGTTATTTTTCCCTGAAATGGTATCCACTTACGCCATACATACTGTTGTGGAAGTAAACTCTAGAAACAGGACTTACCTTCAAATTGTAGTTGAAATTATGTTTGGTTAGTTTTTTTAGGGTCTAGGGTTTAGACCGGACGATTTCTTTATTCTTATAGATGTCAAAGTTGGACAGCTCAGACCTCTTACCATTAGAACTTGTTTGGTAGTCAAGATAAGATAATTATAGTTGTATATAATAGTTCTATCATGTTTTAGTTTATAATTTAATGAGGCATGATATTTAATCATATCACCTTATTAACTCAGTTGATTTTTTTTTCTTTCATCAAATGCTGTAATAATTTTTTACTGCCCAGTAATGACTTAAGCATCCTTGAAGGGTTATATATTCCCACCAAGATGTAAAATAGAAATGACTTTAGAAATTTAAGTATACTATACTATATTCAAAGGTTGACTTGCAAACTTTGTTAACAGGGAGAATATGTTATTGTTTAAAGATAATATTGAGAAGAATAATACAAAACCCTCACCAAAGAACAGTTGGACATTAAATCCTTAACTTTGCACAAACTTAATCAATATTACATGCATGTGGGGAAAGAACGTGACTAAACAATGCCTAGCAAATAAGTAAGGTATTCTTTAGAGACATATTTTGTTACAGGGAAACCCAATTTGAGATTTTCCTTGACATAAATCAATCCTCCTTACCCGAAAAGGAAGAACTGAATTGGAAGAAAATACAACCCATCAATGTGTATATATACGTAACATAGCCCAATATTCACCAACAAGAGCTTAGACAAATTAATATAAAAAATAAACATCTACTTTTAGATTGGTCATCTCATTTATACGTGTCTCAACATCTACTTGTGCATCTAATGTGGAACTTTAAATCACAATGACACATTATCATATATTCATTAAGTGTGAGACTTTATGCGTCTGTGATCTGCTGACATAACCAAATAAGGTCAAACGAGGCATAACATGGTTAAAAAGGTGGATTGATGGTGATTTCATGGGCATATTTATTATTTTAACTTTCATTAAAAGAGATAAAGGAAATTAGCAAAAGAAATAATAAGAAAAAAGTGATTTTAAAATGAGAGAAATGATATGAAAAAAAGTAGTGAGTGTTTCGTCTGCGGAAGTATTGAAAATATAATAAGTTGTTGGTAATTTTATGGTTTATTTGAAGGAGTTGGAGATTTACGAGCAGTTATTCTACCCAAAAAAATAAACTCAATCAAAAAATGTCACATTATTTTAAATGTGGCTTTGTCAACTCAGCAAAACACCTGCGTTTTTTCATTGTTAGATTCCATCAGAAAGCAAAAGTGAAAGTGTTTTAAATAATAAAGGTTGGATAAAAATATAAAACGTATATTTAATATAAAAAAAATTAAGCAAACTAAAACCACAAACTAACAAATCAATTCATCATGATGTTCGGAGTTCTTAGAGTGCCTACAGTGGGATTGATCACCACATTTGACTAAGAGAAACCTCACTTGTGAAATTCACACCACATCTAAACCCAAAACCTTAAGACATCGAGTTTATTAGTCATCACACTTATATGTTGCTCAATATCTACTCTTATATATAATGTAGAAGTTTAAACCAAACTTGACACATTAACGTCTCTCACTCAAGTGTGAGACTATATGTATTTGTGATATGATGAGATAATCAAATAAGCTGAAAGGCACAACAAGGTAAAAATGTGGTTGGTGGCAATTTCATAGAGGGATGTCTTTGTTCTTTTCTTTTCAAGAGAAAAGAGAAAGTAAATTAGAAAAAGAGAGAAGATGAAAAATGAATTTGTACACGAGACAAATGATACAGGAAAACAGAGGAGTGCATGCTTTATTTGTGAGAGTATATGGTATATAATGAGTTGCTGATAATTTTATGAATTTGTTGAAGTAGTTGCAAATTACTGGGTAATTATGCTACCAAAATAATATATTCATTAAAAAATAGTCACATCAATTTAAAATGTCTAATAAACATGTATTTTATTAACGTAAAAGAACACACCTACATTTTTTTTCTCTTTCAAATCAGACCAGATACCAAAAGTGAAGAAATTTTAAATAAGAGGTTGCATAAAAAGTTGCTTGAAAGCGAATGACATCTCAAAACTAAATTTTAAGATACAAAATTCAACAAATGACACCAATAAACTAACAAAACAAATCATCATAATGTTGGGACTTTCGTGAGAACCTGGATTGAGTTGTACCATAACATCATGCTAAGAGCAAACACACAAATGAAATTGGCATCACAACTTCACCCAAAATCTTAAGACATTAGATATTTGAGTCATCTTATTTATATGTTGCTCAACAACTACTGCTGCATTCAATGTGTTATTTTATCTCACACTTGATACATTAACATATCTCCATTAAGTATGAGACTCTCCGTGTCCGCGACCCACCACCACGAACCACTTCTGCTCCACAAAAATGTTGAAGCGGATATGATATCACCATTGAGACTTACGCGGGAGCCAACACTTTTGTGAATCAACACATTGCAACAAGAGCAATCACACAAGTGAGAATGATGTTACATCTTCATCCAAAATTTTAAAGCTTAAGTATGAGTTTTTTTTCTTCACTTCTTTGTTCTTCAACCTCCAATATTTTATCCAATGTTGAGGTTTAACTAACACTTGATACATCACAATATTCTCTTCCTCAAGGATGTCGAGATTCTAGCCCATGCTTGGCACGGGTGTCCATACTAGTTAGCATTAAAAACAACACTTTTTCAAGTTTCAAAAGGTAACATACACAATTTACAAGAAAATTTTTCTTTTTTTAATTCCTTAACTAATACTCTGGGGGGCACTAGTTAACATTTCCCTTATTCATATCATTATTTAAGGGTAGATGACCACTGATTATTTTTTTGGTTGGAAAGTAACTATCTTTTAATTGAATATTTTTTTCTACAAACTTTTTCATTATAATCTAATATTTTGTTTAAATTTAAAAACAACATAACATGTAAATAAACAAAATATAGTTGAAAATTGTGGAGCTGGCCAGAGGGCATGTACACTTTACACTTTGTTTAGTTTTGGAAAGAAGTTGTAAGGAGAGAAGAAATGAGTGATAAAAGAGAGAAATAAAGGAGAAATAAAGTAGATTTAATATCTAGGGTTAAATATGTTTTTTATTCTTATAAATATGTTAAATTTTCGTTTTAATTTCTCTATTTTTTTTTTAAACTTTTAGTCCTCAAAGTTTTTCCTCTTCACTTTTGGTCTCTCCTTTAAAGTGAACTCATCTTTAGAATTCATATTTTTGAATAAAATATTGTAGAAAAATGTATAGTATTATAAGAATCTCTCCAAAAAGAAAAAAGATTTTTTTTAACAAAACATGAATCAAATATGAATTTTTATATATTTTGCGGTTAAAAATTCATATTTAATTTATATTTTGTTAGAAAATTCTAATTTTTTTGGGAGATATTTTTACAATATTCGACACATTTATGCAGAATTTCATTAAAAAATACAAAAACTTACTTAAAAATAGGGACCAAAAATAGTGGTTGAAAATTTTAGACTAAAAGTTGAAGGAAAGTTTTAGAGGGACTAAAACAAAAAGTTGGTATATTTATAGGGATAAAAAACATATTTAACCCTAATATCTATTTTGATATAAGGGAAAGATAATCTTTTCTCTTATTTATTTTGTTTGGTTAAGTAGAGAGTGAGCAGAGAAAAAATTTATTATATTAAAAAGGACAAAAAGGACCTTAACTAAAACCAATATACAATTACGATAATATATTAGGTTGTTATATTATTATTATTATTATTATTATTATTATTATTATTATGAAAAAGTTATAATGATTATTACTACACTTTCTTTAAAAAAGTAATAAAATCTTATTGTTGATTAAATATTCAAATAAAATTCCAATATAATATAATTGTAACAAAATTAAAAAATTCGTGGAAAGATCATGAAAGATTGAGTTCAATCATCGGGACATCCTTTATTCCAATGTATTTTTTTTTCTCGTAGAGAATGAGAAGTGGACATTTATTATTAATATATTTTTAATTTCAAAAATATTATAATAAGATGAAAAAGAATTGAAAATTTTATTCAAGTCCTCAAAAGTCACCTCTAATACAATTTTTAAGTTCTCCATACTAGACAAACATTTTATTATAAAGATGAATAAACTTTTATATTTAAAGTTAAGAGACAATCTTTCATTTATCTTTCCTATTTTCTTTTTTCAAAAGCTTCCTCTCTAAAATCCTAAACATACCCTAACATTTATTTTGTGTCAAGTTGATGCAAGATACAACATCTGGTAGCATCATGATCCTATATTATAATTTATTGAAAAAAGATAAATGATTAAGGTTATTATTAGAAAAAGATAAATTGTGGCATCAAAAATAGTAAAATGTATTTATTATCTTGGTTTGTGTAAAAAACCAAAAAATGACAATTAAAAATGAATGGCGGAAGTTTATACCAAAAAAAAAAAAAAAGAATGGCGGAAGTATTAAGTTATCCGGGGCTGTTTTCATCCATCAATTTTTGTCATATCTTTTTATGTTTTTTTTAAGGAGGATCATATCTTTTTATGTTATTTTTACTTTCATTTGCATTTTAATTTATGTGTTACTTACCAGTTGCTTTCTTATCGCACTAATTAGATTAGCCACATTAAAAATTTGTGATCAACCATAATCGATCATCACGAGAACGATCTCCATTTTCACTTTATTACTTCTCGGGATTGTGTAATTAAAACTTGTTCATTGCGCAATTTATTTTGCAGCAATCGACCTACACAAAATGGTCACTTTGTGTTTTTGTAAGAAAAATTTACTTAGTTAATCAAATACTAATCATAGAAGATGTGATGTGATATATATACACGCATGAAATCCAATTGCAACCTCTCGTTTATCAATTATCATGCATGCAAAAGAGGGTGAAAAAAATAAAGAAAGAAAAAGGAAAACACAATATGTGTTAATCCAAAAGTCTTGGTTTAAGTAGACGTTTCGTACTTTATTTCACTTGCTTTATTATCCACTGTTTCTTACCAAATAATGCACTTTGTTTGATTTGCTGAAAAGATTTTCTCACTTTCTAACTTGAATGACTAATATGATATAGTTTATAATTTAAAGGATCGTTGTGCTGAATAATTATGGTAAAAGAAAATTATAAACATTCGTCCGGGACTGGAAAAGTTGGAAAATAATATCTCAAACCTTTAAATTGAATTATTGACATTTCAATTCACATATGTTTTATCCACAACTTTTAATGACATTTCCTTGATTGATTAATCAAAAGAAAATCAATTTTCGTTGAAAGAGCAATTTAGAAAGCTGTAATTGAAAATGACTAATAGAAACTTCATAAATAATCAAAGGTACTAGTACTAACTTATACGACTGCATGTGGCTTACTTTATTTTAATCTTGGATTTGAATTAATCGTCGTTTAGCATAGTGATGATGGCGTCAGTCCAACGGCTGCTTCAGTGTATGTAATGCATCGTGGCATTGGTTAAGAATCAAAGTGGTGAAATCACATGATATATGCCTTACACTATGGTGTTTTCTCTTATTTTAAAGGTTTGGTACGATGTGGTGGACTCTCACCAGCAGGTCAAATGGATTTAAGTATTTAACATGCTCTCCTACATATAATAACGATCATTTCACATATCTTAAAGAATACAAATGAAGTCCTATAATGATAAAATGATGCATATATATTTGATATATCAAGACACAAATTTAAATGTCATTTTCCACTTCTAAACACTTAGTACATGTTAGTTATGTCACTAGACTGTTTAGAACATATCAAATACAATTGAAAGAAATAAAATAATAATATTATTATTATAGAATATTTTTATTGAATAGTGTTGTTTTAAAAGTTGGATAAATCAATGGTTTGAATTGAGAGTAAAAAAAAGTTGAAAATCCTGAGTTCAAACTCGAGAGAAAACAAAATCTAACAACAAATTACTAATATTTACCATAAAAAAAGTAGTGTTATTTTATTTACTATCATTATAAACAAAAACGGAAATATAATGACTTATGAGTGATACTTGTAATAGTAATTAAGTTTTATAATTGAAAAATAATAATTAATAACCCCTCTGATCATATATAAGTAAAAAATCAATCGTATTTGATTCAAACATGAACCAAATACATTTAATCTTTTAGGTTATAATAAGACCAAAAGCAGCATTACATTAAAAAATAGAAATAACATTCATTTTGGTATGTATTTTACAAATGTGACACACTAAAATGTTTGAAGTAATTAATAACTTTTCAATTTTTTTTTAAGGAAAGTTTTCAACTTACATCCGTAAAAGGAAAAGTATATCGAACGTCAAAAAATGACAAATGTGTTAAAAAAAATAGTAAAAAAAGAAGTAATCATTTTTGTTTGGGTGGCTTTAGAGGAAAAGAGAATAAAGGAAAACACATACAAAACTAGGCAAAGCAAACAACGCTGTCCTTTTCTTATTGGGTTAAAAACAACGGTGTCTTTTTTCGGTGTTGCAAGCTACGTCAAAAGATACAAACTACTTAAATGGATGGATAAGTAATTGCTAGTAGTAGATTCAATTAGCTAGCTTTGGTAATTAATGGTTCAAAAGGATAATTCATTTGTATATTATCGTTATTTTATAGACTTTTTCTAAAATATATATTTTTTATCCTTTTTTTAATGGTTCAATACATCTCATTAAGACTCAAAAAACGCTTACAACAATATCTACAAATCATCTATTAAAGAGATTATCACATCGATAATCAAAATTAAATCCTCTCACGAGTGAGTCGACTGGTCGAATCAACTTTCATTGTTTTTTTTTTTGGACAAAGAATCAACTTTCATTGTTGTCTTTTTATCTTTTTATAAAATGAAACAAAATTTACACCGGATAAGAAATATAAATGAAAGAAATCATAATTTTGTTCTTTATTTAAAAGAGAAAACTTCATGACCGAAAAAAAAACAGTGAAAACTTAATTTAAGTTTTATACCTTTTCCTATCTTTCATTATTTGGCCGCACCTCTCACTTTCAAGTTTGCTAATTTTGTTTTTCCAAAAAAAAGTTTGCTAACTTTGTGTCATTTCTCCAACTACCGCACAATGATCCATGTGAGCCCCCTTTTTAAAACTTAAATAAAAAAATTATTGTGTTAAATTCTTTATTATATGTTTCTATTTTAGAGGAAATTATATATTTGTATATTGTTAATGAAAAATTGGTTACTAGAGCAATAATGCAATATTAATCTAAATCGACGTCCAATAAAAACTTACCATATTGCCACATAAGTTCATTTTGTACCCTCATTTTAAAATTAATCACCACTCACTTGATTTCTATTAGATCCAAATGTAAAACTTGTTCGCAAAGAAAACACATGCCTCTTTTCTCTTGAAAAATCCTAACTTCAAGTCTTTTTTAAACTTATTTAAAAGTGAAATAAAGTATCGTGACATGTGTATTTAGGGAAAACTTACTTTGAAATGACTAATCCCTTTCGGAATAGAAATACCAAAGTACTGTCTATTAATAGTAATGTTGTATACACATTTTGCGACTCAATTAATACACTAAATCCAACTTACAAAATTGACTCATACTTCAATAGTGTTCAAACTTTATCTTTAATATTAAATCCAATACATAATTTATAAGTCTGTTTCAATTTCTTGTTTATCTATATTTGATTTGTGCATAGGGGAAGAAAGCATAAGAATGATCCATAACATAAAGTTGAGATTTTTTTTGTAAACCAACAATATTTTGGGTGAAATAGTTCTTATAATGCAGCAATAATTGTATAGTGACATATATGCAGTTACTGTTTCACCTCATATAGTATACCGTAATGACACCTCGTATACTCTCTTGTTATAAGTTAGCAAATGAATGAAAATGGTTAATGTCTTCTTGATTTTTTTTCCTTTAAAAATTATACAAAAGATTGATTGATCGAGTGTATGCAAATAAAAAAAGGCCAACTATAAATCACCTTTATAAATGACGTCACACTTAATTTTATACACCTTTAATTTTTCCACACTCATTCAACACCTCATTTTATCTCTATCTTTTTCTTTTACTCACATCACTAGCTTATCACATCTATCGGTTCACCCTAACTTTTTAAATGCACCTTTTACTTTAAAATGATTGAGGCTACTATTTATCTATATATGAAAATTGCAAAGTGTATTTTTACTTTAAAAATGCTGAAGTCTGCAAATTAAATATATTTTTCTGAAAATTAAATATCTAAACAGTAAAGATGCATTCATTCTTCAGGTTTTTAATATTTTAATACTAAAATGCAACATACGTATTTATGTATGCATATGGGGGGAGCCAGTAAAAAAGAATGTATATATAGAGAGAGCAAAGACAGTAAGTAACCACTACAGAAAGGAGCAAATGAGCGTGACAAAAGAGATCAGAAAGTGTTGAATCAGTGCTTCAGAAAAACAAAACAGCAACATGGGAGGATCTTCTGCAGATCTTCATCATCATGAATCAAATATAGAACTCATTGCCCCTGAGAACAGCACAAAGTTAAGCACTGCTGAGTCCAAATCTGTCACAGATGTTGACCATAACAAAGAAGAAGATGCAGACTATGTTGAGGTGACCATGGACATTCAAGGTGACTCTGTTGCCTTACACAGTGTGAAAACTGTAACAGAAAGTGACATGGGAGAAGGGGAACATGAGAAACAGTCTTTGACTGGGAATAAGTTGGAGAAGAAGAAATCCTTTGGTGCTTCAGTGGTTCAAAATGCTACTATTCGTATAAAGCAGCTGAAGCGTTTGGCATCGTTTTCGAAACCAGAACCAGCAAAACGATTGGAGAGGACCAAGTCTGCAGTGGCTCATGCTCTCACTGGACTCAAGTTTATCAGCAAGACTGATGTTGGTGCAGGATGGTCTGAAGTTGAGAAAGTGTTTGATAAGCTTACCGTGACAACTGACGGTTGTCTTCCTCGCACTCTCTTTGCTAAATGCATAGGTATGCCTGTTTTACCATATTGCTTCAAATGATAAATTAAGAACTTGGATAGTATAACCAATGTTTTTGATGTCTCTACCATCACAACTATTAAAGTTGCATCAGTCGTGTTTGACAGTAATTTTCTGCAATATCAATGATTGCAGCACGATCAAGTGATTTGAAACTTTGATCATAAGTATATAGTAATTTCTAAGTGTTTCTTTGGATTCCATTGTAGGATTGAATGAAGAGTCAAAGGCATATGCTGAGATGCTTTTTGATACTCTTGCTCGGCAGAGAGGGATTCAAGGAGGTTCGATTAACAAGATCCAGTTTAGGGAGTTCTGGGACTGTATTTCAGACCAAAGCTTTGATACTAGGCTCAAAATCTTCTTTGACATGTAATTCTTTGTTTTGGTTAATGTAAGCGTCGTGTGTTTGTTGAATGCTCCGTAACCATATCACCAACATTGATTTTGATTGCAGGGTTGACAAAGATGCAGATGGAAGAATCACAGAGGAAGAGATAAAAGATGTATGATATTTTTAATTAACACTAAAAAATCTAAATATGAGTTGCACAATATGCATTGAACTGTACATTCTTTAACAGTAAAAAATTAGTAAAGTAGTTTTTTATCATCCAGCTTTTGCTTGAATGATTGTATGTATTATTTGATATGTTTTATGTGATTCTGCTTTCAGATTATATGCCTGAGCGCCACTGCCAACAAACTGTCAAACATCCAGAAACAAGCAGAGGAATATGCGGCTTTGATCATGGAAGAACTAGACCCGGATGACACAGGATATATCTTGGTAATTAAATGACAATATCTAAACTGTAGTCTCCAGATTAAAATAACTATTTCAATATTATAGAGTTGTGACCTTACTCATTTGACCATATTTTAACAGATAGGCAATCTCGAGACTCTCTTATTACATGGACCAGAAGAAACTACAAGGGGAGAAAGTAAGTACCTGAGCCAAATGCTAAGCCAAAAGCTTAGGCCTACATTTGAGGGAAATCCTATTAAGAGGTGGTATAGAGATACCAAGTACTTCTTCCAGGATAACTGGCGAAGATCCTGGGTATTTGCTCTGTGGATTGGTGTCATGTTAGGCCTATTTGCCTTTAAATTTGTGCAATATAGGAGAAGATCTGCATATGAAGTGATGGGGCACTGTGTGTGCATGGCAAAAGGGGCTGCTGAAACACTTAAATTGAACATGGCCATTATCCTATTGCCTGTTTGCCGAAACACCATCACTTGGCTCAGGAATAAGACCAAGCTAGGCGCTTTTGTTCCTTTTGATGATGGCCTCAATTTTCACAAGGTAATTTTTGCTTCTGATTTTTCGATCAAGAGTGACAAGATAATTAAATAATAGTAGACACTAATATGCATATGCATTAGTCATGTTTGTAGGATTATAGCAGCTTTCACAAGGCATAAAATTATGAGTATTTTTGCAGATGATAGCTCTGGCAATAGCAATTGGTGTTGGTATACATGCTATTTATCATCTTGCTTGTGATTTTCCTCGCATTCTTCATGCAAGCAATGAAAAGTACAAGCTGATTGAGCCTTTTTTCGGAGAGAAACCATCAAATTACTGGCATTTTGTCAAATCTTGGGAAGGGGTAACAGGAATTCTAATGGTTGTGCTAATGGCAATAGCCTTTACACTGGCCAATACTAGGTTCAGGAAAAATCGCACCAAACTACCTAAACCCTTCAACAAGCTCACAGGTTTCAATGCCTTTTGGTATTCTCATCACCTCTTCATCATTGTGTATGCCCTGTTGATTATCCATGGAACCAAACTTTACTTGACTAAGGAATGGAACCATAAAACGGTTAGGACCTTCAGTTAACCCTTACTTTGGAATACTTTTATAACTATTTTGAACTGAAAAATAAGCTATTCACATGCACTTAATAATCTTATTATGTGTTTTGTAGACTTGGATGTATCTGGCTATTCCCATCACCATTTATGCATTGGAGAGACTTATTAGAGCACTTAGATCAAGCATCAAGTCTGTGCGAATATTGAAGGTATGTATGTGTCAAATAATTATAAACAAATTATTTACTATATGATATGAAAACACACATGGTTCTATCGAAATTACTTCTGTTAAGGTTAGTAAGTTATATATACGTCTGATCTCATTTTCATTTCATTGTCAAATTTGAAGGTGGCTGTTTATCCTGGAAATGTGTTGGCAATTAATATGTCAAAGCCTCAAGGATTTAGCTATAAGAGCGGACAGTACATGCTTGTCAATTGTGCTGCTGTTTCTCCACTTGAATGGTATGGGTTTGTTTTTGAAGAAACATTCTATATTAAATGTGGCATCTAATTAGCATCATATATGCTTGAGCTACATCCGTTTTTCTATTTTTACTTCGCATTTATCTGATTTCTATACCTCCATTCATTGTTTATGCATTCACAGGCATCCATTTTCCATAACTTCTGCCCCTAATGATGATTACCTTAGTGTTCATATTAAAATACTTGGTGATTGGACTAGAAGTCTGAAAACCAAATTCTCACAGGTGAATATTATTATTATTATTATTATAATTTATTTTTATTTTTATATCATTGACCTGAATTTATTATGTGTTTTCTCATAATTAACAAGTTTATTGCTTTTGTTTCTATCAGGCTTGCCAGCCAGCCATCAATGGACAGAGTGGACTTCTAAGAGCTGAATGCTTGAAAGGAGATAACAGCCCAAGGTATGCCTTATTATTTTTGCTTTTGGCAAATATTATTATTTTTCTACAAATATCTGATAGTAGGTAGGTAACATGCAAAAACTGTAGTTGGCTACGGCACTTTAACAAAATATGTTTAGATTTAATTATTCAGATAACCCACAACAAGTGAGTTCCATGTTGGTTAACTTCACCTGTAAGATAATGATTTAAATATCAGGAAAAGCCTATAACTAAGGTTAGGACACTATTCTATTAAATAGTACGTTAGTGAAACTTCATTTCACACCAAACGAATGTAAAGTCCTTGCAACAGAAGTTATACGTACTTTTGGTTAATTAAAGTAAGAGATTATAAGATAGCACAGAGTGTATGCTAGAGAACCAACTTAATTACTGGATATCATTGATCCAATAATTGAAGAACGTGTTTAGAGTGAATTAAGAACATGTTTTTTGTTTTGTCCAATTTGGTTTGGATGTCAATTTATATTCCCATGGCAACTTGACACATGCCCTGATTATAATCAAATGATTATGTTAAGCGGGGCCGAAAAGACTTACTGTTATCTTGTTTTTTTCTGGACGAACTGATGGTCATCTGAACTTTGAGGGAAAAAATATTAGGGTGATTAGGATGTTTTTTTGAAAATATAAGTATACAATGCAAACCAAAGCCAATCCAGATTTTCTACAGCCATTATTTTATGCAGTGTTCTCCAGCCAAACTCTTTAGTGGCGTAGGGCTTTTGTTTGTACGTGTTTCATGTAGACCCTGAGCTATTTTTTATTTTTTTTGGGTAATAGAGCTATTAATTTTTTTATTAATTAGTATTTAGGATACATATATATTAAATGTCTACCTTAGAAGGGCCTTCTTAACAAGTATCTTATGCAAGTCTCTGTATTTTTTATTCGCCAACTTTTTTAAATGATAAATGTTAATCGATTGTTGTTAAGTAGAGAGATGAACCTACTATTCCATTTTTTTCATTTTTAAATCTCTAATCCCTCCTCCAAAATACTAACTCGCGCTATGACTCTATTATGAGCCAACTTGTATTTTGGATTATGTTCCTTTTGACATGATGAGTTTATTATTGTTAAAAGGAAAGAAGCTTAAAATGACCTTGTAAGCTGTAACCCAAAAAGAAGAGATAAAAAGAAATACATAGATATTTCACAGGTGGTGATGATTGAAACCAATAATCATGCAAACGCTGATGAATTTCCTCGGCCATGCATATTTGTAATTAACAATGCTTTTCAAGAAATTATAAGTACATCCAAAAATGATTGTATGTTATGTTTATGATATGCAGTACTTTCCCTAAAGTTTTGATTGATGGTCCGTATGGAGCGCCAGCACAAGACTACAGGGAGTATGAGGTGGTTTTACTTGTGGGGCTGGGAATAGGGGCTACCCCAATGATAAGTATACTAAAGGACATGGTCAATAATTTCAAGGCCATGGAAGAGGAAGATGGATTTGCAATGGAAGAAGGGTCACCAATGACAACCAACCAGAAAGACTCTAGGTTCAGTGACTTCAAGACAAGGAGGGCATACTTCTATTGGGTAACAAGAGAGCAGGGTTCCTTTGATTGGTTTAAAGGGGTGATGAATGATGTAGCTGAGGAAGATAGAAGGGGATTGATTGAGCTACACAGCTACTGCACCAGCGTTTACGAACAGGGTGATGCTCGCTCTGCTCTTATCGCTATGGTGCAGTCTATAAACCATGCAAAGCACGGCGTGGATGTTGTGTCCGGCACTCGTGTCATGTCTCATTTTGCTAAACCCAATTGGCGAACTGTCTACAAACGCATTGCACTTAATCATCCGGAAGCACAAGTTGGTAAGTTCCCACTTATTGAATGTGACAATTGGTTTTGTTGTTTTCTTGAAAATCAAAAGTTAAAAAAAGTACTTGTTGATCAATGATCGATAATATGCTTTGGAGTGTTAATTTCAACATAAAAAGAAAATGGTGCTTGCTTTTTTTATCAAAATCAATCATGCATTTACCTTTTTATTTGACGTGTATCATTAAACTTAATCATATCATCATATTGGAAAAAATAGACAGCATTTTTTTTATGTAATGCAGGGGTATTTTACTGCGGGCCATCCACGCTGACCCACGACCTTCGTCAGCTATCGTTGGATTTCTCTCACAACACATCAACCAAATTCGACTTTCATAAAGAAAATTTCTGATAAGAAGAAAATAATTGAGGATAACAGTGGAAGGTGTAGAACGAGCCAGTCCTCCACCAAGATGACTCGGCTATAATCATGTATTGTTTCCACCTTTTTGTTGATAACCTATAGTGTGCTTCTATACCAATGGTTGTTATAGCTTTGTAAAAGGACCAAGGTAAACGTGGGGTAAATGGTTTATGGTTAGGTGGTGAGTTGGCTACCAAATACTAAAGGTGAGGTAGGATGGCCCCCTTGTATAAGTGTGTCGTCATGTCTGTATAAATTTAATTAATTATTAAAGGGAAATAGATAACCATGAGAAGGCTTTTTTGTTTTTTGTTTTGTTTTTCATTCATTATAGTTATCCCAGAAGGGACCTGGAAGGAAGTAAATCAGGAGGGAAATAATTTGTCCAGATGCAGTACAATTAATAGTTTATATTTAAATTTTGTTCAAAAGTCTATTTTATTTGTTTTTGTAAAGTTAATGATAAGTAAGTTTGAAGTAAAATTATATATTTAAATTTTTTCACTTAAATGTAAGTTTGTATTCAAATTTAGTGCAAATTATCAATCAAAACTCAAAAGCTATGTTTCATCATTTCAATTTAAATCAATATTCAAACAGAAAATTTTGAATTAAAATAAAAATAAAAAATCAATGTTTCGCTATCAGCTATCCTAGTAAAGTTTTAACCGAACTAGTAACTCACCCAACTGAAGAGTTGATCAATGTTATTAATGTGAAGTATTCATGATCGACCTAAATAATTTAATATAAACAAAAAGACACCTAAGTATTCAAAGGATCAACCAATTATAGATGACATTATGATTGTTAAAAAGAATATTTCCAAAATTGATAAGCAGTTCAGTCCTTTGCCAAAAATAATTTGATTGGTGGAAAGCAAATCTAGGGCTTCTTGGTTACTCAAGATAAAGTTGGAACAAAACTTTATTTTGTGGAAAGGTTGATAGAAGTTTAAAATAGTAGCGTTCTTGCACCACCCTTCAAGTTGAGTGAGAAACAAATTCCCAGAACAGATGAAGAGAACAAAATATTGTAGAAACTTTTTATGCCTCATTTGTAGGAAGCTTGATGCATGTCATGATATGTGGAATAGGTCACGTAGTGAGTGTGATAAGTCATTTTTTCTTTAAATTAATGTGAAGTATATAATAATGCGGTGAAATGAATGATGGAATAATTACAAGAAAAGTGTCACTTGAAACTTAGCTCTGATGATAGAGTGTGTTAGTTGGGTATACAGATTGAGATATTGCCTAAGAAATTGACTCTCACATATACATTTATGAAGAGGGAGCTAAGACTTGGTAGTCAGAATTGCAATAGTGTTTAACTCTACCACAAAACCAAAGTTTGTTGTTGCAATTAAAACTCGCAAGGAGTTGTTATACGTGAATTGAAGAGTTTTCTTCATGAGCTTGTTTTCATCCAATGTACTATGACAACCAACGTACTATGCACCTTGCTAAGACTTCTACCTATCATGCAAGATCAAAGCATGTTGATATTAGAGGTCACTGGGTCGTGATGTGTTGAATTTCAACTTATTAGAGATTTGTAAGATTCATACAGATAACAATGTTAATATGTTAACAAAACTGCTACACATTTTCACACTTCTGACCCCTTTGGGAAACATGTTTTGTAATTAGTTGTGGATAGTACTGTGGAGAGAAGTAGAAATAAAATTTTAACAGAATTTATAAGTGAAATTTCAAATCCGTAAAAAAATTGTATGCATTTTAACGCTTCTGATCCATTAGAAAACATGTCTCATGTTTAGTTGGCTCTTTAGCAGAAAAATAACTAACGACGTAATAAAAAGGGAAAAGAAATGCTGAACTTACAGACCTTTGAACAATTGTTTTCATGAATCGTCAGGTTGCATTCTTTTCATCTTTGTTTTCTTTTCTGCCTCTGGAAATTTGGTTTCATTAACTGGCTGCCAACTATGACTTGTTCTGTATTTTGAGTTGGCTGGAATGGTATTAGAGGCTTCTTTGTGGGCACAGTTATATTTTTCACACAACTTTCATTTGAAACAGGAGAGGCCTTCTTTCCTTTCAATGGCCTTGGAACCTCCAATCTCTCCAAAATCCTTGAGGTTTCCTTGTCTAGTTGTCTATTACCATTTCGTGGTGATATACTTGATTTATCCATCTTGGCTTTGGGCATACAAGACGGAGAGTACAACTTGGGCTCTTCACTTACAACCAATTGCTTCCACTCTTCTGTAATATAGGCCATGGTTCTGTCATCTTGGTCTGTAATATCCATGGACAAAGTTCCCTCATCCACACCAATGACATTAGTTGCTGATTCTGCTCTCCCGATCACCTCTGATGAAGGTTGTCGAGTAGAGCTTAGTTCAGAAAATGCACCGTCCATTTTGGGAAATACTGACCTACAAACATCATTAATAAACATAGAAATCTTTGAATGTTCGAATAATAGACTAAATTTGCAACAATGTTTCATTTAGACTAAGAGCCAAAAAAAGGCAATCTTGAATCAAAATATCAAGTCATCTTTTATCTTCAAAAAAATTATATGCAAGAATTCTCAGATCTTGTAGTAAAATGTTCATTCTAAACAAAAAGAGTAAGTTGCTATTTCTGGCAGCATCAGCTCATAAGCACTAGCTGTTGATTCTTATTTTTACTTCTTTTGAAAAAAAATGGTTTTGTTTTGAGAAGATATTCATGTCCAAGCGTACTCTCAAGTTCATGCATTGTCATATGTCAAGCTTCATGTAGAAAGTAGAAACTCACCCCAATTGTAGGCTTTCTTTGACAAGCACATTTAGTTTTTGATGAAAGCTTCTTTCATGTAACAGTGGATCATAGTCTGTTAGATCAATCTGCAAGCAAATTTTGGTTTCAATACTAAAAAAATAAGGATCTTATTCAAGTTTGTGAATTAAGTGATTCAATTTGAATTCAAAATCTACAGTTTAGTCTGCAGATGTTTGTGAATTAATTCTTCCAGTAATTGAGATGTTTGGACAGTCCATAATTCCATGGTCCACTTATATCCGCACATATAATACCATAGTTCTACAACTCATCGACTACAACACCTGCCAAGCTGAAGTTAACCAAACAACCCTTAATGATACCCAAGATGGTTACTTCACTTGGGAGCAGACACACAAATGTTAGTAGTAAGATGGTTGGACAGGATAAAATACCTAGGTATTAAAAGGCTAGGAGAGAAAGCCATAAGATAGCTCACAGATTTTTAAGGAGAGTATAAGGTTCACAAATAATATGGCAAAGGAGAGTATAAAGATCATAGTCTTTAAGGCAAGGATGGCATACAAAACTGTGCAGCCTTTGGGAGATAGTGATTGAGAAGAGATTAGGAGGAGAAAATCACATCACAAAAAACCAATTTGATATTATGTTGGGGACATTGATCATGATATCCATATACTGGATTTTCTGCCGATAATAAAAGGTACGTCTTCAGATTCACCAGTACTCCGGCTTCAATTTATATGCTTTCACTGATGAAAATTGAGCAGATTGTTCTCAAACGAAACATTCCAGAACTGGTTACTGCACTTCTCTTGGTAGCAACCTCTTGTTCACTCTTGTACCAGGGACGTATATTTTACTAAATTCCCGCACCCAAATTCACCTGGCTTTCCTTTTTCGCCAGAGACATTGGTTTCCCTCCACTAGATTAACCTACACTCTTCTGTGACAACTGAGTGTCTCACATCTCACAGTCAATCCAATGCTTAACTCAAAGTAAACAATCAAATTAACTTAATCTTTGTTGGAAAAAAGTGGCACAAGATTCTTAGTCACCAAGTTTGTTCCACCTGCATTGCAACTAGCCAATATTTTTAAAACCCCTTGTCTGATTCAAACTTCCATTAACTGCAAACCAAAGACTAACTAATCACCAGTATGTCTAGTTCAAGGGATGTGAAAATGAAGGAGATCGTGCTTATCACTAATATCTTAATATTCTTTTTTCGGGAAAAAGGAGGGCCTAAGCCCAATAATATCTTAATATTCTGTTTGTTAATTTTCATGTTCTGTTGTATTTTGTTCTATTGATAAATCTATCTCCTATTTTAGTGCATCTAACTTGTCTATTTAATAAACATTTTGACCATCCTTGGAGTTGAGCCAAGTCAAACTTTCTTCAATCCTCTATAGTGAACAGCCAACATTTTCTTGGATAAATTCAGATATCCAGAGCTCCCAAAAAATTGAAGAAACTTAAACTTAAAATTTATGCATGATGGGTTTTCTTATTTTCCAATAAATTTGTGCATGTCGACATCAATGCCAATAAAAGGAAAAAGGAAACAAAAAAAGTGTAGATAGATCTTCAGTGCAAATGTTTAAATAAAACCTTTAGCAAACAGGCTTGAACAGAGTTCTCTACATCCTTATTCACCGATGGATCCATTAATGGATAGTCAGGACTTTGTTTGACTTCTTCTGCTCCTGCAATGCGCTGCGTGTTTTATGGATAATGAGAAGTGATGAATCATCATCAAGGTATACAATTGTTGTTATTTATTTCTGCTATAAGCAAATGTGCAGAGAATAAGAGGGATAAAGAGCAAAAACTAGTTCTCACCCTCATAAGCATTGGTCCATTATCTGATGGCTGAAGAATGTAGTAACAATGATAAGGAGCCTCTGTCATTGTTTCTAAATCACAATTTGAAGAACATATCAAACCCTGGTCCATTGAATGTAGAACGCTAGAAAGGCCTTGAAAAACTGTCAAATAGTAGTCATGTTAGGAAAAAAAAATAAACTTTGTGAAAAATTTGACCAATATACATTGAACAACAACAACTCAGGACTAATGACAACGACACAGATAATAGAACTTCAAAGCGGAAGGATCCTCTACACACGTTGAGCATTCATGTCTGACTGATCAGTATCATCGGAATTGGTTTCAATCACATGATAAGGGGATGGAGTCACAACAAATGAAGCACCCATTATTAGACCTGCAATAAAACTCAAAATACATAAATCAAATTTCTTTGTAGCGAAACCACAAAGAGGGGTTAAGAACAAGACACTGGGTGCACTGATATTGCTTAATTAGTCTCAACACTCCACCATAAAGAGGAAACAAATTGGTATGAAATAGACTTTAAAAAAGTGAAGTGGAAACAAAAGAATGGAATTTTCTTTCTCTCCCGTAGGCTATTGATATAAATGCCCGACAAATCAATTCGACTGTACAAACACTCAATCAAGCAGCAATTTGTACAGTTAGAATTTTAAATGAAATTAAAATAACAAACAAATTCTTGTTGCATACTACTATTAACAAAAGCTAGAAATGAAAGCAAATGCACACCTTCATCAAGAGATGCCAAGTTTATCCTCTCAGTAACAGTTACGTTGATTGGTGAATAAATTGGCAGGAGCTTCAGGGAATTATGGAATGAGGGAAGAAACAGAATAGTTTTCCCCCCAACACAAACAGAATTTTCATTAACATCGCATGTTTCCAGATTGGAGCCAGTGACTGGACAGAAAAACGTGTTGAGTTTTTTTCCAGTATCATCTAAAGGAATGCCATGGCATCTACATGTCTGTAAAATTCCATTAATCAATTATTCTTGCTTTTTCCTTTAAAGGAGTTGAACTGATACTAAGATGAAAGAAAAAGAGGATTCTGGCAGATATGATATTGCCAAGATTTTACAATACATGATGTAGAGGACATTCAAAAGATACAATTATTTTGGAATCAGACCAATAATGAAAATAATCAATTGAAGGTGGAAATTAATAAATGAAACTATTTTGTGAGTTATGCTGTCTTCATGTTTCTTATATATTCCAGCTAAGGTTTACCTATTGTCCGGATGATATTGAAGGTTTTACATTGTTTGTCTGATTAAAACTTCCTATTGTAAAACTAATTATATTCATTTTCAAACATGGTTAGTGTCTCCAGTTTGCTTCAGGTTTGGCATAGCCAAAATTGAGCAGTTGCTCGCTCCAACAATAAGTAACACAATAAATTTAGCGTAGTATATTCATTATTGTCTATATAGTTGTGGTTATAACTTTTTCTAATCTAAACAACCAACACAAACATTCTATTTCTCAACAAAAAAGAATCTCCAAAATTTGGGATGGTTAGTAAATATAGATTGGATGTACTATTACCTGACATTGACTGAAGCTGTTGGTTATTGGATTGACTGGTGGAAGCAGGTTGCAGAATATATGGTTCACAGAATCTAAAAGATCGTCCTTGAAAATGAGACGTGCTAGCAGGGGCTTGTCCATGTCATCTTTCAAAACCTGCAGCCATCTTTTAACCAGGCCATTGAAGGATCTGAAATCTGCAGTGTTTTAGACAATACCCGTAAATTTCTTGTGATATTTTAGGAAAATAGTCTATTTATTTCATGATATTTTTTGTTTCTCTGTGTTTCTCAAAGCTAGTGCTATGATGTGTTTTTGCACATGATCTAGTTCCATCTAGAGAATTGAGAAAATAAATAAATAAATAAGAAGTTAGAGATGTTAAGAAAAGCTTTAGAAGCACAAAACATTCATTTAAGTTGAAGTAAGGTAGAGTATATAGAATGTCAGTTTAGCAAGGACATACTAATTCTTCCTTACAAACAAAATTGGAGATATTGCAAATCACCTATTCAAAGTATCTTGGGTTCATTGTAAAAAATTAGGGGGGAACAGAGAGAGGTGTAAATTCAAGGAATAAAACATGATGAAACAGCAGACTGTTTGGGTGATATTGTGATATAAAAGTACCATTCAAGCTTAAGGAAAATGTTTATCTCACAGTTGTAAGACTTGTGATGTTTTATGGAATTGACTTGAACAATAAAGAACCAAAAACAAAATAAGCTCATTGTTCTAGAGATGATAATGATATGATATATATGTGAAAACACAGGATGGGATAGGATTAGTAATGAATGTATTAGAGAAAATGTTAATTAGCTCCTATTTTGGAAAGAATTGTAGAATCTAACCTTAAGTGTTTGGCTTGGACACGTGCGAAGAAGACTTATAAAATCTTTGCAAAGAAGGGTAAATCAGACGAAGGGTAGTTAAATAGTTAAAGATAGAAGGAAACTAAGAGAAACTATAGGCCAATAATTTGTCATTAGACATAATCTACAATGAGGCATTATGGCCTCATTTGTTACGTGTAGTCAGCTCAATCTAGAAGATAATTTATGTTGCTGTTGCTGCTGTGTTTCTCAAAGCTAAAGCTCAATTCCATATTCAAAAGCATTTGAGAAGAAATTAACTTTGGTCACTGCACATTGTGAGAGCTCTTGACCTGTGATGTAGGTCTGAACTGAGCAGTTATCGAGATGAGAAATGGAACGACGAAAATTGTTAATGTTTTCACGTGAATCAATCAGATGGCTTGACTTCTGCTGAAATACAGCAAAATCAACCGAAACACATTTATCTGCAGCATCCTTTTAAACAAGAAAATAAACAACAATTTAATACAGTTTTAGACAAAATTGAATTACACAACTGAAAAGTACAAGATCCATGTCATGAATACACACACTCACCATGAGGCTCTTTTGCATTACAGAATTCACATCTTCAGGCAATATCGAAGTTATGACTATCACTTTTCTCTCAATATCTTTACCTTGCCAAGAGTACAATACTCGTTCGCTCAAAACATCCGAAATCATTACATCTGCAAATCAACAATCAAATAATTGTCAATGCATGTTTTCAACAAGAAAAGGAAAAATGTCTTGCAGAATATATATATATATATATATAAATTCTGATACACTGTAGTGTAAAAAGTTCTACACTATCAGCAAAACACAACCAATCTTACATGTTATTTTAGAAATAGCTATGATTAATTGATTAACAGTGTATAAGTTTTTTACACTAAGAACGTATATGATTTTATTTTCATAAAACAATGTCTATGAAGTAAATTCACAAACAAAACACACACACACAAACACATATAGAGAGTGATAGAACGAGCACCGGATACGGTATCTATATCAGGCAGAAAGGCATCAGACGGCAGGTTGTTGACAGCGTGATGGAAATCGCGTAAGTTGAAATTCCCCACGGGACGGTACGCAATCATCAGCTACATAACAAGCAGAATCACTCTCAATCACTCACTCTAGATCAAAAATACAAACACGTCTCGTGCATTTCGAATTTATCAATCTAATCACGAACTGTAAAAAAAATCTCAGAACTGAAACATTACCTCATCGGAAGAGGTTAAATGATTCTTTACTACATAACACAAACCGATCTTATCACTGAGAGCAGCAGATTTATGCGAAGACGAAGACGAACTCGAAATGGCGTAGAAATTAGCGAGTTGAAGTAGCGACTGAAATGAAAACACGAACGAACAATGAGAAATCGACTATCGATTGGGAATGATGAAATTGTGCGGTGCCTCAATGAATAGAGATTGAGATTTAGAGATGAAGCTGTGTGTACCTGCTTTAGGTCTCCTAGCAATGGCGGTGCCAAGGTTCGCAGATCGAGAACGAAACACAGTTGAACCATTTTCGTCTCCAACGATCTCCCCCTCTCTCTGGTTTGGCGCGAAATGAATTCAAGCCTCGCCGAGATATTTAAACTTGAGGAGTGCTGACAAAAAGTTTGAATAAGAAAAATATCCAAGTACAACAGAAAACGAACTAAAACCCTCGATATGATATAGAAAGAAACAAATTTCAACCATATTCAATTGTAACTAAAAATAATAATAAAATAATAGAGCTATGTCTAATTGTTTGAGTAAAATTACGCTATGTGTAATTATTCTTTTTAGTCTCATAAAAATAGGCACCTTCAAAAATATCAATCTTATAGTTATGTGAGTTTAGCTCGTTTGGTGACAGATAAGACATAATATATGTAAGAGTTGGGGTTCGACTCTAAACACCTAATTATTCACATTTAAAGTGAATTTTTCTAACCGCTAAATTATTTGATAAAAGAATTTACCAACAGGAACAAGAGTACTATTAATAAAAAGAAATGGAAACAAGGGAGTTATTTATTTTGAGTATAAGATAATTTATTTATAAAAAAAAAAAAACTGGTTTAAGATAATGAGCAACGGATAAGAACAAAGATATAGGCGGCTTCCATGATTAAAGAACACTAAAAGCATTAATCAAGTTATCCACATGACATTTTTCTTACAGTAAAGTTCTCCACACATGACATAATCACCAATAAATTATGGGAAAATTACACACACCTCCCTTAAGGTATATACAAATGTCACTGACATCCCCTTATTTTTTAAAAAGCATCGACCTCCCTCATAAGTTAACACTATTATAATTTTGACGGAACTTTTCCTTCCTCTACTTAACTGCAATTCTTTCCTACACTGTTAACAAGCAAATATACTGCACTTATGTTCATCAACTCACTTCGAGAATTAAAACAATCTACCACCAAACTAGTTAGAGTCTGAACAATTGTTTTCATGGCCGTTTCCACTTAATAAAGCTAGTTCCTTTAAATAGTAGTGAAAATAAATATCCAATTGACAAATTCAAAATTTCTCAAACAAGTTCCTTATTCTCCAATAAATCTTGTTATATGAGATTGTTTTAATCGTTGCTTATATGAGATTGTTTTTGTTGATGAGTAAAATATTGTTATCTCTTAAACAATAAAAAAAAATCCTTGAGTTATCTAGGAAAGCGGGGGTGTTAATAAATCTGGTGACAAAATGAATGAAACGATAAACTAAGAAGTAGGATGATGGATGGAAGAAAATTTGCAAACCGCTAAATCAAACTAATTGCCGTTTGGACAGAAGGGTAGAATACCTATTTAGTGAAAATTTAAGGGAGCTAAGTGTTTATTTAATAAATAGAGAGGGTGTGGGTGATATTTGAACAAACCTTAAGGGAGGTAAGTATAATTTGCCCCTAAATTAATTATTTTTCTTAGTTTTATTTTATATAATACAAATTCAATGTACCACCAAAAAAATAAGAAATAATATTTGTACAACTATTTTGTGACAATTTTTACACAACTTTCTTTTTCATATTCACATTATGTTCTTTTTTTCTCTCTATTGTTTTTTATCAATAAGAAGGTTGTCATCAAAGTTGAATTTAAATGGATGTATATATATCACTACTAAAAAAAATTAACTCAATGACACCATCACTAACAAATTATTATTTTGGTATATCTTGTGTAAGTAGCTCTAAGATCGGAGTTTTATTTTAATTTTTTGTATCGATTTTTTTAATGACAAATATTCGTATAATAATTGTTACGTAAATTTCTCTTTTTTTTAGAAATTGACCCTAGATGTTTAACTTTTCAAGTCTTTAAATCCCTCGGCTCAACCAATTGAGCTACACAACCACTATTTGTCCTAAAGTTTTAGTTGTATTAAAAAATTAAGATGCAATTGATGATATCATTTGGTATCTATCCTTACAAGTTAAAATATAACACATTAATTGAATTTATTTTTACAAAATAAATTAAGAGTAAATGAGCCAGATATAATTTTTTTCTAGATAAGTGAGTCTATATATCCAAATTTATCATCTTTTTATGTGTGTCTGGCATGGACGGATCCACAAAACTATCAAATGAGTGGCTGAAGAAAGAAAATAATTTTTAAGCACCGATGATGTAAAACTTTTGTACATAAGATGTACATACATGTAATTAAATTACACTATAATGCCACTTTTTATTATACTATAAATGGATACAAATTAAATCCTTATTAAAACATGCATATAAATTGCATATGAGTTTAGAGAAAATGATGTTTAACAAAATGTTCGAAGTTCGACCATTGTTATTAACAAATTCCTCATCCTCCAACAAGCTAACCACTAACTAACATATTGTCTATAAAAACAATTAGGCAAAATTACATTAACGGTCTTGTAAGTTTGACATTTTAATTATGTTGGTTTCATAAGTTTTTTTTGTTCTTCCTTCCATATTGGCTCAACTTGTAAGTCTAAAAATGTGTCGAATTTGTGTTTTTTTATGAAGAGTGATAATTTTTCCTCTTTTTATTGATAAAAAACAATAAAGAGAGAAAAACGAAGAGAGATGTAAGAACATCATATAAGTATGAAAGAGAAAGTTGTTCAAAAGGTGTCACAAAAATATTGTACAAATATCATTTCTCTTTTATGAACTATTTTTTAACCCCGTTAAAAAGATGTATGTGTGGTTGTTAGATGATGGTGTACAAAAGTGATAAAGTCCCAATCAACATAATATATTTTTCAATTAATTATTTTTTATAAAAAGTTAAAATCTTAGATAAATTTGTTAGTTCTCCAATTCAAACTAAAAAAAACCCAACAACTACGTTTCAAAACACTGATGCAAGTAGTATCATTACAAATATTTTATTTTTTTGATTGGCTAAGAGATAATTATTTGCTTGGGCATTTAGATCGTTAAAATAAGTTCATTGTCTTTACCTCTCTTCAAGAGCGTGTTTTGCAAAAATCTAAATGCAACCATCTTATCTTATCTTGTACATAGTCAACATTGTTTAATCAAATGACTCTCCAATATCGTTATCGATTCTTCTTTAGTAAGAATTAATTGTATTCAATCCATATGGAGTGATACTCTTTAGTAAGAATATAAATAAATCCTACTCAATTCATATAGAGTGACACAAATGGTAGATATTTGATTCAATCTCTAGTTGGTGCGTATAAGAAAACCAATTTTATTTTTTTTGTAGAGGTTAACCTTAGATTTCAGTCATAGATTAGTCTCAATGATTGTGCATTGAAATATCTTGGTAAAGAAAATAAGAATGTGGAAACCAAATGTGGTGCAATGCTTTAAGAATCATCACACCATATATGAAAACAAACACTGCGTGTTTTTTAGACGTGTATTTTTGTTCATACTTGATAATGATTTCTAATATTAAAAATTTGTCTATTCATATTTTTGGGAATCAAATTGGATAATTGGAGTAGTTTGTAAATCAAACAAAACAACTAATAATGTAATTCTTATCAGAGATACATATTCAAATCAACATATTCTCTTCTAATATCTGAATTAAAAGAGCAAAATGGAAAACTATAGCTAATTTAGTTTGCACACAATACAGTCTTTTCCATCATTCATCAAAAATCACTAATGATACAAAGCTATAGATTTAGAAACAACGTCAAAAACCCATGATTTAATCATCATTCATATGAGCTTTTATTGAAAATCCATCTAATAAACACATGGAGTATAATTGAACATAATTTTGACAACATCATTTAGATTAAGGCCATATGTATAAATTGTGTTTACAATTATACAGTTGGACATGATCAATATACAGAGAATATTTTACAACTCACGAGTTCCTTTGAGCCAACAATAGAATGCGATTTTTTCTTAGGTGAAGAAGAGAATCCATTAGAAAATTCTGTAACAGAATTATATCTTCGATAATCAATGTTCTCTGCATAATCATCAAACCTTGAATGAGAAGCTGGTTCTCCATGGTATCTGTAGTGCCCTTGATTAATTTCATGGTAAAAATCTTCGTTACGTAGAGCACCTCCTGATGAAAGACACTTATATTTTCTGCTACTTTTCGTTTTCCTTATTACTCTAAAAATCATAGGCAGAAGACCCTCCATAATATGTATCACAATTCACAACCTTAATTCCTTCTTTCCTGAAGAATAATAAGTACAGAGAGAGGGAGAGAGAGATAGAATGTTGTTGGTTTTTGGAGATTTTTAAAATGGAGAATTATAGGCACTTGTTGGGTTAGGTGAGTTTCGATTTTATTATTTTTATACAAGTATAAATTTATATATGAATGTGTTATATGGTGACATGTTTTGTGTGCCAAAAGGACAATGTAGCATATTAATTTAGTTAATATGAGTTTTGACTGGGCTAGCAGGGCAAGGCGCATGCCAATAAAACCAATCCGAATGCTGTTCTGAGGAAGAAGTTGCCCAAGTTAGTTATTTTTAGGACAATTTGACTTTTTATTTGGTCTATCTGTAAATGACATATTTGTGATGTCTACATGTAAACAACTATGCTTTTATTGGACTCGAAAGTCACAGGTTCGAGCCTTGTCCGCTATTCCCACCTTCCTTAGCCACCCTTATGGAGCTCTACATTTCACATTAAATGTGAACTAGTTGCAAACTCCAACCACCACAAAAAAAAAGTGAACTAGTTGAGATACTTCTAATAAGTTAAAGGCTATGCTAACTAGTATTCTCAGGATCTTTGGGACACGAGTTAAAGAAATAAAAATGGTAAGTTTTATATTAAAAACAATATTTCTACACTTTTGAGTATTTAATCACATAAATTCTAAACAGTTCCCGTGAGCTTAGCTCAATTAGTAAGGACAATGCATAATATATGTAAGGTCTGAGGTTCGAACCCCAAACACCACAAAAAAAAACATAAATTTCAAACAATTTTTTTTTACTATACTTATTTCTTTAACTAGTGTCCCAGGGACACTAGTTAGCATTTTCTATAAATTAATTAAACTTTCTAATTGATCAACAATTGGAAGTAATCAAATCATCAACATACGATAGTAAAAAACGAGAATATATTATAGCAATATAAAATAATAGATTAGACAAACGTATTGTGTATCTCCCAAATACATTTGACAACGTGGTCGATGAGCAATGATAAGATAAATGTATCGTAGGAGCCAATGAAATATGACTCTAGAACCTCTTGTGGTTGTGCCTCTGTCTTTTCCTGCTCTTCTGATTCATTCACCTCAAGATCCTTTGTCTCAACGTTTCCTCTCATGGTCAAGTCTAGCAAAGGCATTGGCTAAGATTTTGTTCCCCATCATGCGATCGACACGCCTCTCATTTTTGAAACATCGAACAAACATGAGAAAATCATGAATTTACATGAGAAATCTATGAAAATACAACTTTGGACAATTTTTGATTCCAAAATTCGAACCATACCAATATGAAAGAAAAAAACACAATTAAAAATGCAAGATTTGAGCAAATGTATGCTAAACTCTTGCTTAGTTTCTCCAAACTTCACAAATGTGATGGATTAGAACAAGCTTTGACGAAAAACAACTACGAGTTTCAAATTTTGAGTTTTTTTTTTTTTTAGTGTTTTAGTGTTTGAAACTGAAACGCAAAAGTGAGGGAAAGATGGAAGGTTAGAACGGTATGCATGATGTATTTGGAGTCCATAATTCAAATATAAAAAATACGTTCTAGAGTCTATAATTTAAAAAGAATAATTTTGTTAAAAAATAAAAAATGTTTCTTGATAGGTATAGGGGGAGAATTTCACGTAACAATGTAGTGTTGGATTATTGGTGCTTGCAAAGTGGAGTAAGCCATTGTTATGAGAAATTCTTGCATGGTCTTGCCCTTAACACATCATCTTTGAGCCCATCCAATTAAATAATTTCTATTAATTAATTTAATACCAAAATAGGAATATATTACTTTGTGGCTTGTGCGCTAACCCACGATTTACTTTCCCTTCTCTCTCTGTTTTTTTTTTTTGGAATGACTCAGTCTTCTTTTCTGTTACCTTGTCCTTCTCTCATCATACCGATAATTCAATAATTCAAGTCTGGTAATTGTGTGAAGAATTCAGGTTTTTCTAATCGTAATTGTCCATCTCTCTCTCTGTTTCGTTTCATTCCTTCCTTCCTCACGTCATTCATTCGGGAACAATTTCACAAACCCATCTCAACTGAGGTGGCGGATTACTAGTGACGGTGGTTGCACAGTGGAGAAGTTTGGCGGCGCACCACAGCGGCGGTTGTCCTTCTTTCTCTATTTTCCATCAAAACCCTTCTTTCCTTGTGTCGTGTGGTGGCGGCGGCGGCGCACCACGGCGGTGGATTACAGTGATGGTATAATTCCTAATGATGACAGTGAACACTAATTTGAATTTTATTTCAACTCCAATCATTTGA
>Ga0315913_1000214_pt1 | contig 43307 bp, 26 predicted proteins | sample MpolsnodulesMG_FD_207736 | JGI IMG/M metagenome (GOLD analysis project Ga0315913, IMG submission 207736) | Medicago polymorpha root nodule microbial communities from Los Angeles, California, United States - small nodules | ecosystem: Host-associated > Plants > Roots > Nodule | place: USA...
GAAGTCTGCATTCAAGGATTAAATTGACTAACAAAATCTACATTCAGGGACTATTTTGCAATTTATCTGCATTCAAGGACTAAAGTGACGACTCATTTCCTATTAAGGGACTAAAGTGACTAATCTCGTTTTTTTTTTTAAGAGAATGTAAATGTTACTATCTATTCTCAACAAAAGGATTAAATATTTGTTTTTAACTAAATATCTTTTATTTACCATACCATGGTGCCCACCCAAATTGAGTACCCGTTTCAAATTCTATTATTTCTTGGTTGACTCGGCAGTTATCCATCAATACCTAAACATGTAAGGCTTTAGGTTTGGAGTAGTTGTGCTTGCTAGTTCAAAGGAAGAAAAACAGACCAATTTCAGCAACCATAGTTTTACATTGCTGCTTGTGGTAGGGTTATTGTCAGTGTCATTGGTCGCATTCACATGAAGTTAGTCATGTATAAAATCATACATATTCCCTTTCTTTAAAAAAAAAATACACATTTGCACAAATATATATTTTATAATAAAGTCATGTATTATTTTTCTATTATTATAGGTTTTATTTTATCAAGTTTTTTTTCTTTCTTTCAAATAACTTTAGAAAAAAATCCCCTCTTATTTGAACTGATAGACCAGTTTGTCTTCATCTTCAAAGTAGTTTTTATTTGGATCCTTGGTTAATTGCTTTCACTTTGCATAGTAACTTTCAGCAAATGTTTATATATGGTTGCAATTTTATAGTCCTATCCTATTCCTATCACCAATGTATTTAATTCTTGTGTAATTTAGGAACAAAAACTGTGCACATGTTCTATAAAGTTAATTTTTTTTACTAATATTACCAAAGCATCTAATTTTTGGTCTATTTTTTTTAAAAAAAAAATTACATTATAATAACAAAGACAAACATAATTAAGCACGGTTGTTTGTTCTAACTTCTAATAAAAGAATTTGGTGTAATGTTTAAAAATTATGTGGTTTTATTTTTACCAAATTGATCAAGAATTTCTAAAAATATCTGTTTTTTTTTCCTTGTTGATAAAAGTTATTAAAGACACTAGTTGGTTGTATTGTAACAACTTCAAACCCAGAATAGATGGATGAATTTATTCTCACGGTGTTTGTTTGTCAGGATCCTCTAATTGAAACTTAACAAAATAGTCCTTGTCACCCCATGTGACCATAAAGCAAACATTTCTCATTCCTCCAAACTATAACATTTTTTTACTTGTAGATTTGGTTAAGATTAATGAGCTTAATTCAATAACATGAAAACCAAACCAGCGGACATAATTGATTTTGTCTGTTCTCTAATTCCCAACATAAATTAAGATTAATGTTTCTTACACAAACTTTATCTTCGCATGAACCCTAAATGTTTGATCTAATGATAAAACGACAGAGTACATATCTCGGATTTAAAACTCACGAGTTTCAACCCTGTTACTAATTTTAGAGAAAGGTAAATCCAAAAATATTTATAACCTCTCTTTCAGTCTGAAGATCTTCCCTATTTTACACTAGAGCATCATCCACTCATCCTAAATTTTTATTAATTTTTTTTTTTATCTTCACATATTCTAACGTAGTTTCATTATAATCATTCAAAATTCAAGAACATGCAAAAATAACATTGAATTAGTGACATAATACAGCACGATTAATATACTTGAGTCTCTAACTAGTGGTCAATGGTAAAATCTCATTTATGTATCGAACAACATTTGTTAGGAGATGACAGTCTCAATTAAATAATTATTCTTGTATTTTTTCTCTTTTCTAAAATTTAATGTCACTTTAGAATACACATTTAACATTTATTTATTTTCACTAGTATACCTTATTTTGAATTTAATTCTACTTAATTATTCTATTAACCATAACTAATAAAAGTGTTTTAGTAAATGATATTAATTTGACCATTAAAACTAACAAAATTAATCATTTCTATAAGAAACACACACAACCCAAATACAACAATTAAAATGAGACGGAGAGAATATTTTAGTTTACCCTAAAAATAATGAAAAAGTCTTGCATAATCATAATTATTTAATCACATCGTTTTGAACACACAAATAAGAATTGAATAATGAGAGCTTCTACGGTACACTCACAAAGTGAGGTGTACCGGTACTCTTCATTCATAATTTTATAAATAAATGATCATTTTTTGTGTAATAAATAGTTATTTGTCAATATTTATATTTTATAGAACATTATTTTATAAGAAAAAACATCATTTCATTGTTTATAAAAATTATTGTAATTTTTTTACATATTATTGTAAAAAATAATCAATGTTCTTAATTATGAGTTATAAAAATTCAAAAAAAAAAATTAGTTTGTTGACACTTTTGATGAATAAGATTTAGTTATTATAATTATAAGTGATAAAAAAAAATATTTTTCTTCAAAAAAACAACTCATTTAATTATTAATTTAAAGAATGAATGCACCGGTACACTCAAATATATTGGGTGTACCATAGAACTTGCCTTGAATAATATGTATGATTGTGACCATACAATCTTCCAACAGTAACATGGGTTTGATCCAATAGTTTGTAAGAACTTCATTTGTGTATATTCTAATTCTAACGTAAATTAAAGTCCCTCATAACCAATATAATCACTAACCTTAGCCTCAAGGAGTTGGTAAATTATACGTACAAGTAACATTTTCCATAATATAAACAAAAGAACAAGAACAAAAACAAGACACGTTGGCATTTCATCTTTGATTTCATTAATTATAGGTTCTAAAGATCCAAATTAGGAGATACATTTTTTTTCAAAGGATCAAATTAGGAGGTACATGTTTACCAAAGTTCAACATGTCAAAAAGTTCTTTTAGATAGGTTGTTAAAGCTGGAAATTTTTATGCCATTGAATTATATTTCTCTAACCATACTAATCTTTTTCATATAAAATTCCTAACTTGGTTGGTGGTGACATAATTTATAATTTATTTTCTACATTGAAGGCCTTAAAAACCTTACCAAACAAAAGTTAAATGGTGAGAAAAACAAATCAAGAAACTCTGAAATTTTGACCCTTCCAAAATCAACATCTACTTGTCTTTAGCAAATAGTATTTATAGGGGAGTGTGTGACCCTTTTGTCAGGAAAATGACCTATTGTACAAAGAGGTTCAACTTCAAAACATAGGGTATGTCTGGTCAACAACAGTCACAGGCTTACAAACAAACAAGTTGAGATCATGTTCCATCCTACTACAGTTGGCCAATTCAACTGAATTCCAGACAAGGGTTGTTCCATCTTTCTTAGTATAGTTTGATTTTTTGCTTCAAGTTTATTTATCAATTATCACCCCTAGTTAATACCTAATTAACTACCATCTTTTGCTGGAATTATGACAAGTTGAGACACTATTGCCCCTTCCTGATTGATACATATGCTATGTTTAACCTTTGAAAAAAGTGACTTTAAGATTGTACAAATTTATTTTATGAAAAGCATAAACTATTTTTAGCTGATTACAATTATAAAGATCACTTTTTATTTTTTAAAAAGTTGTTTTAGTTACAGCTTTTTTCAGAAATTTCTCTAAGTGGATTCTCAAAAGAATTGAAAATATGTATTCTTTTCAAGTTCCAATTTTGTTTAAAGTTTAGACAAAATCCCTAAAAGTTTTTTAAATTGTTATTATTATTATTTTCAAATGAAAAGATCTTTTCTTCATAAAAAGTTAATGAAAAAAAAGCTAATAGTACATGATGAGTGCTATGCTATCAACATAATTTCTAAAACTATTTTTCAACATTCTGTTCAAGATTGGATAAAATTTATGCAAATTCCACTAATTTTTTGTGTCTCATTTCTTAATATTAAAGAAGTATTCAAAGAGAAGGAGAGAAACAAGAAACAGAACACAACAAAAAGAAAAAATAAATCTTCAAAATTATTATTGCACAAGCCCTGTCCATATTTACACAACAGTACATTTGGCAACCACTGAGAAACTATTCCCACCCCCATAACTACTAAGTATGTACGCATCCGGAAAAAAACACAGTTTTTGTGCCGTCTAAATGTATACTTCGGTACAAAAATAAATTTTTTGCTCCGTCCAGAAATGCACTTCGAAAAGTTTTTTAGCACCATGGGGGGTGGACAGATTTGTTTTCTTAGCAACTTCCTAGACATGAATCCTTACACCCAAAATAAAAAAAAAAACTCAAATAAGTATGGAAACTCTGCAAAATTTACATGTGATATAATACAAGCCTAAGAAAATGAAATAATTTTTAAATCAAAGGAAAAAACCTTTGTGAATTGATGTTTACATGCTGTGATCATATTGTGTAGTGAAGGTTGAAGTGGCAGCTGATATAATGGTAGTGTCCTGATGCTCCGAGGCCGAGGATGTATTATATGAAGATGAAGTCTTCATATCAGTTATACTTTCTTGTTTTTGTCTAACTTTGAGGTCCATAAAATCAGAAATTAAGGCAGGTTTTGTCATCATACTGTCGTCAACTTTCATTTCTCCGGTTAGCATCTTGACCACAGTAGACATGGACGGTCGGCTCTTAGGAGATTCCTGAGTGCAAAGAAGGCCAATCTTCAGAAATTTACATGCCTGCTCGGCATCAAATTCCCCGTTTAGCGATGTATCTATCAGTCCAACTAATTCCTTTCGCTCGTAAAGATCCCATGTCTGTAAGAACAAAAGATTAGATAAGAGTAGGTCTAGAAATCTCATATCATGTTCTAGAGTGTGATCATTCTTTTCAAATGAAATGCCAAATCCTATAAAAAAATGATGTAATTCGTATACACTATTAATGTAAAAAAGTTTACATTGCCCATCAATCACAATCGTGATATCATGAAAAACATTTGACTTCAATTAAACTGCTTTTAAAATCACACATATAAGTGATTCTGATTTATTGTCAATGTAAAACTTTTTACACTGACAGTATATCTAAATTAAACTAAAATCATGCGAAATAGGCAATTCTGGATATAGGGAGATAAACTTTTACATAGAGATGAGCACAAGCATTTCAAAAGATTGAAGAAAAAAATAGGTTGTAAAGAATTGATGGCATGGCTAATAAAAGATATGTGAATATGATCGGGAAGGAGATGTCGTACCCTCTCTAGAATGAATTGTTCTTCTATTGGCAGTCGCGAATTTGTGTTACATCTTCCGCTGACTATCTCCACAAGGAGAACACCAAAACTGTAAATGTCTGCCTTTCGTGTAAGCCTTCCCCCTATTGCATACTCCGGTGCCAAATAACCTCTGAAATAGACCATGCATCAGTAAACTTTTGACACAATTGATTCATTAGAGACTGTGAATTACAATACTTACAGCGTTCCTGCTACACGTGTGCTGACATGAGTTGCATTTGCTGGAATAAGCTTTGCAAGACCAAAATCCGAAATCTTGGGTGTAAGGTCTTTGTCAAGGAGAATATTGCTTGCTTTTATATCCCTATGAATGATAGGAGGCCTGACTTCTTCATGAAGAAAGGCAAGCCCACGTGCAACGCCAATGCATATTCTACATCGTGTTCGCCAATCAAAGTAGATACTATCACTATTGTGACCTCCGCCTAAAGAGAAGACATAAAAATTGATGAAAAAAATATTTGAGCAATGTTGAGAGTCAAAGACTAGTTAATGAAACAAATCCATGAAGCGAGTCGTTCTTTTAATTTTTCTCTGACAATATTTCAAAGCAATGTGACTACTTTCAATGTCTCAGACTGAGCATCAACATATAAATCACACACAGTTATGTAAATAGAATTTACACAAAAATAAATGCATTTACCTAGAAGTGTTCGTGAAAGACTGTTATTCTCAAGGTAATTGTAGACTAATATCCTGTTATTTTTTTCAACACAACAACCATATAATTTAACCAAATTTTCATGCTCTACTTCGGAGATCACATTAATCTCTGTCAAGAATTCTTTCACCCCTTGTCTTGATTCAGCTGAAAGAACTTTTATAGCAGCGAGTTTTCCACCTTTAAGTCGTCCCTGATCATCAACACCGTAATACAATTAAGGTTTCATACTCATCGATAAGAAAAGGGAAAAAAAATAACGATCAGGTAATAGTTTAGTTTACCATGTAGACAGAACCAAAACCACCTTCTCCGATTTTATTGGCCGGACTAAAGTTATCGGTGGCATTCCTTAGTTCTTTGTAGGTATAGATTTTAACATCATGAATGCCTGAAATATCTGTTCAAAGTATATTCAATTAAAATCTAATACTGTAAGTAGATTTTTCAATGTATTATATCTTAGATATCCTAATTCAAGAATACAACCACGTCCCTAGAAAATTAGTCAAATTTAAAAAACTACAATGATACAATAGTTAGAACAACAACCCTTGTTCAAAAGTAAACGGATACGAAAAACACAAACAGATAGCACACGAGATTTGTTCACAAAGTTCGGTCAATTGTGCCAATGTCTGTGACCGCAGAGTGGCTATGACCTACAATCCCTTTTTCTTATTCAAGTTTAGGGCTACATATTATAACTTGTGTTTAAATACTACGGTCCAATTTACAAGATTAACCCTTGAATCTTCAGCTCGAGCGACCTGGCCACTTATTAATAAACTATGCACCAACCCTAACAGCAATCTTAGTATTATCTATTGCAATTTGTTAGTTATCTTACCTTCATCGTTGTCTGGATGTTGTCTTGAAGAAGACGGAGTCTTACTGAACGAGAAAGGGAAACAGGTCATGATGGAATGATGTATCAGAAAAGTATGTTTTAATGTCAATCAAATTGCTTCAAATGAAACCACTTCCAATGTCACCTGGTTGAACCATCAAAAAGTGTCAGTGTTGTGAAGAATTGAAAATGATAAAGATGATGCAGAAATTTCAGCATGACTCTAGTTTTCCCATCCAACATTTCAATATTATTAAAATTGAATAAATTGAAACTCAGATATTACCATAACAAAATCTAAATAATTTATACAAATTAAACTGATTTATCAAATGTGTAAGTTTAAAAATAACTTGTAAACTAAGCTTTTGACTTTATTATTCTATATATAATTTCTCTTGTTACAAACAGCATGCGTTTATCACAAGCTATGTTCAGAAGTCAAAGTCATCAGTTATCATGATAATAATTATTCAGTTTCTGAAATTTTTCACAACTCAAAGAAGATTAAGAATGAAATATATATCTAAATTGCTCAGAAACTAAACCAAAACAAACACACAATAATAAGAAGAACATTCTAAAGAAATGTCTAGATTAGAAAACCATCATACCCATCAACCAAAAAGTAAAAAGATTGCAACTTTCAGAAGGAACAAAGAGAAATATAAAGAAAACACAAAGTTATAAATAAAGGGTATGCACAAAAACAAGGATGAAATTAAATGAAACAAAACTCACCTAAGAAGAAGTTGAAGTAAAGAAGAAGAGAAAGGAGGATTTTAGAGAAGACAAAACATGGTGAATGGTGTCAGAATTCAGTGTAATAATAATAAAGGGACCATGAAACATTGTACACGCGTACATTAAGGTTTGAATTTTCTCATTTTTCTTTTTTCGTTTTCAAACTACGTAAGAGTACCGTGTGTGCTGAATCATTCTGTCTGTGTCTGCTATCTTTTTTTTACCGTGTGTGCATGTAGACCAAGTGAAAAAAGAAATTGATGAACATTTTTTTAGAAATATGAATTTCAACAAAAATTATTCAAAACAACTTTTCAATTGCTCAATTAAAGCAGACAGACACATTATGGAAAATGACTAAGTTTTGAAAAAAATTCTACCATAAACTTGTTACGTTTTCTTTAAATTATAAGAAGGGTTAATTAAGTTTTTAGTCCCTATAAATATTCACAGTTTTGTTTTTTGTCCCTATAAAATAAAATCACACTTTTTAGTCCCTGTGACATTTTCCTTTACCATTTTAGGGATCAAAACTGTTGATGAAATTTTTTGACAGAGACTAAAAGTGTTGATGAAAAATTTTATAGGGACAAAAAATGTTGATGGAAAATTTTATAAGGACTAAAAAGTGTGATTTTATTTTGTAGTGATTAAAAACAAAACTGTGAATATTTATAAGGACTAAAAACTTAATTAACCCTTAGTCTAACCTGGCTCTATGTTGTTTCGGGAGTAGTTAGCTTTTTTTTTTTAATCGTTGTAACAAAAAAAATACCTTTGTTAGATATAGATGTAAAAAACTCATCGGTTGGAAAACAGCGTCAGTCAAAACAGCCATGCTTGATAATGCAAATTGTTGATTGATTGTTTAATTATATATTTTTTTTTTGGGTACAATTGATTGTTTAATATTTATTTAGATCAACAAACCCATGTTGCTGTTGCATGAATTTGAAAATATAAATAATGTCAACCAACGTTTTTATTTCGAAAGGCAAATAAATTTTATTAATGTCAACTGACTAATTAAATAATGTGTAAGATTTTTCCTTAACAACTTGTGTGCCGTTATTGGCAAACCACCAGTCTTACAGCATATCCTTTTACAATATTGGTATTTCCCTTTTTCTACAATATTATAAAAATTGGTGTTAGTATTCCCTAAAAGTAAAATTGGTGTTAGGATTATTATAAAACACCGTAGAAAAGACGATCACTAATATACCTCTCTTCCACTTATTTCGGACCTTACATAATATTGTTCATGCAATTACCAACCGAGTTATGTTTACAAGAAAACAATGATATATGTATGAATCATGATGGATGTATTTGCAACTTGTACGAACACAATAAAACAAGCAAATGGATTAAAAGAACTAAAAAAACAGCCACATCCATAAACCACATCCAATAATCAGGCCATGATATGAATCACACGACATTCTTATTTTTTTAGTATTACTTTCAACACTTACATCGTATCAATATCTTCGAGCGGAAGGTTAGAAAATGGATTGAGTGTAATCAACTTTGGTGTAGTCAAGTTGCAGTTAGTTTTTGGAAGGTTCATTTTCATTCATGTCAATTTTAATAGATTAATTTGACTTATTCAAAAAGAAAAAGAAATCTAGTTAGGTTTTTACGGTCATTTGATCAAAATCATATAGTTCAGATTTTAATATGGTTTTTATTTTTTAAAAATATGAAAATTTTGACCTTAAAATATGAACCATCCGATCTCGATTGAAAAATTCTGAATTAGTGACTGCATGAAGTCAGGGTGTCAACCACACATAATCTCGATCCCACTGCGCCCCTTTTCTTGGCCGTCAGTTCCTTCTTTCTAGATCTACTTTTTCCCATCAAATCCGAGTTTTTGGTGTTTTTCGTCAATTCTTGTGGTTCGACTGAGCTCGTTGTCAGGTTTGGAGTGACGGTGCTAGGTGGTGGCGCTGTCGTTTGGGTCGCCGGTGGCTCCTCTTGTGTCGCCGTCGTTTTGGACGAAGCTTTGCAGTTTTTGGCCGTTTTTCGCCTCTTCTCCTGGTTCGCGACGGGAGACCAGGTTCTTGGTGGCGAAGGTCTCGGCGGCCGTCGGTACACCAGATGTTGTTGGTTTTGATATGTATCTGGTTTCACGAGTCTGGGTTTGTGTTTCGGTGTTGGGCCGTATCTTGTTGTTTCTAGCTGTTTGTTGTGTTGTTGTTGTGTGTTAGGGTTGTGTTCTGACAAGGGACTAGGGTCGAGGCTGTTTAAGGTCTCCCTTAGCCCTTTGGTGGTTCACTTGGTCTGTTTTGTTTGTGTTTGGTTTGCTGTGTTTTAGGTGTTGTGTTCTGTCTTGGGTCTAGGGTCGAGGCTGTTAGATCTCCCTCAGTCTCTTGGTGGTTCTCTATGTAGCAGTCTATGTTTGTTTTGTTGTGTTTGTGTTTTAGGTGTTGTGTTCTGTCTAGGGTCTAGGGTTGAGGCTATTTAGATCTCCCTCAGCCTTTTGGTGGTTCAATTTCTTCTCAGGGTCGGTTTCTGTGTGCTGTTGGGGCTATGTTTTGTCGGTGTTGCCGTTTTGTTCCTTCGGAGCCTTGCCGTTGGAGCCCTCCTGCTCTTGGATTAGAATTTGGTTGCATGGCTGTTGTTGCTCAAAAGAGATAGGTGTGCAGATGTTTCGTGTTGACGGAGTAGTCATTTTGTTGCAACTTTAGCCTTCCTGACTGCTCACTTGCCGACAAGTGCAGGTCCTTCACGATTAATCCTCCTTCGCAACTTCCGGATCATTCGTCGTCGTAAGGATCGTGGTGGTTTGTGGTTGTCTAGCCGAGGGTTGGGGTGTGCGTCGGTCTATTCAGGTAGTGGTGATGCTGATTGATTTGGTGGCTTGGTTTGATTTGTTTGTGTTCGAGCTGGTTCGTTTTGCACTACTGTTCCGCTTTTTCTCTATCTTTGGATTTTGGCATCGGGTTTTTGGTGGGTTGAGTTTTTGGACAGGTTAAGGTTTCTGCTCTGGTGGTTCGTGAGTTGAGGGGTGCCTTTTTGACTTGTGTCGGGAGTCTTGTGGGCCGATCGCTTTTGATTCGAGGTTGGGAGCAAGTTTGTGACTCAGGTCCTTTTAGGCTGTTGGGATGTCTCCTTCGATATACCAGAACTTGAGTGGTGGTTGAAGCTGAACGTTTGAAGCAAAATCACTATTGGGTGCCTAATTGATCACTGTTGGCGGTATTGGTTCTTTGAGGAGCTGTTGTTAGGGTATTGAGCATTTTGAGGGTGTTGGTGGTTTTATTTGGGGTTTTTTGGTGGTTTTATTTTCTCTTTTTGGTGTAATACTTGAGATTTAATCCCGTTATATATATACTATATTTTGGCATTAAAAAAAAAAAAAATCTCGATCCCATAGGTTGTTCCCTAGCTTACAATGTTTTACATTTGGAATGAAGTGCGAGCCACGTCTCTTGTGATCAACGGGAAATATATTGTTACTTCCTCGCATTTTGAATATAAGAAAAAAATAGAAAAGGGAAATATATTGTTATCAACCATGACCTTCATCATGATGTTCAATCCTTCCGCCGCCAATAAAAATAGGAAAGGTGAAAGAGGATCGCCTTGACGCAAACCCCTTTCAAGCGGAAATTCATCAGTAATATTATAACTACGTAGATTAAATTTGAAGAATTCATGTAAACCTCCCAAAATCCTCCAAAATTCTCCGTCAATACAATTTTTGAGTCCCCCCAAATGAGAGGATTTTGTATTATGAGAAAAAATGATTCTTTCTCAATGTCATCTATTTCTTCCACTTGATCTTTCAATTTTTTCAAACCCCTCCTCTCCCTTCCTTCCAAAGTCGCAAACAAAGCCTAAGTCTATTTGGTCTAGAAGGGATTTTCTCATTTTTTTCTGAGAATTTAGTAGAGTATTTTTTACAAAGACATAATGAAGAGGAAAGTAACAGAGCACAACAAAAAGCAGAGAACAAAATATCTTCAAATTATCATTGAATATTTACACAACATTACATTTAGAACTTGGAGGAACTTTTCTCACCTCCAAAACTACTTCAGATGTACACATCCGGAAAAAAATAGTTTTTGAGCCATTAAGATGTGTACTTCCGGATAAAAATGCAGTTGTTATCCCGTCCGAAAATACACATCCAAAGGCTTTTTAGCACTCCCTAGTCATGAAGCCTTACCAAAATATATAAAAGAAAAACTCACATAAGTATGGAAAGATTTCAAAATTTATATGAGATATAAGCCTAAGCCTATGAATCAAGAATTTTAATTAAAAGATAAAGTTTTGTAAATGGATGTTTACATGCTGTGATCGTACTGTGTAATGAAGGTTGTAGCTGCTGCTGATGTAATGGTAGTGTCCTCATGCTCTGAGGCAGAGGATGTGTTGTAGGAAGTCTTCATATCAATTATACTTTCTTGTTTTTGTGTAACTTTGATGTCCATAAGATCAGAAATTAAGGCAGGTTTTGTCATCATACTGTCGTCGACTTCCATTTCTCCGGTAAGCATCTTTACCACAGAAGACATGGATGGCCGGCGCTTTGGAGATTCCTGAGTGCAAAGAAGGCCAATCTTCAGAAACTTGCAGGCCTGCTCGGCATCAAATTCCCCGTTTAGTGATGTATCTATCAGTCCTACTAATTCCTTTCGCTCGTATAGTTCCCATGTCTGTAAGAATAAAAGTTTTGATAAGAGCGCAGGTCTAGAATTTCATATAATTCTTTAGAGTATGATCATTCTTATCAAATGAAATGCCAAAGCTTATAAAATAAAGATTTTATTCAAATACACTGTCAGTGTAAAAAAATTATGTTGTCAGTCAATCATAATCGTGACCTCATGAAAAAAATTTGACTTCAATTATAACTGTTTTAAAAGTCATACACTCTCTAGAACGAATTGTTCTTCCGTTGGCAGTTGCGAATTTGTGTTACGTCTTCCACCGACTATCTCTACAAGGAGGACACCGAAACTGTAAATGTCTGCTTTTCGTGTAAGTCTTCCTCCCATTGCATACTCTGGTGCCAAATAACCTCTGAAATAGACCATGCATCAGATAATTTCAGACACAATAATTCATCAGAGACCGTGAATTACAATACTAACAATGTTCCTGCTACACGTGTGCTGACATGAGTCGCGTTTGCAGGCATAAGCTTTGCAAGACCAAAATCGGAAATCTTGGGTGTAAGGTCTTTGTCAAGGAGAATATTGCTTGCTTTTATATCCCTATGGATGATAGGAGGCCTAACTTCTTCGTGTAGAAAGGAAAGCCCACGTGCAATGCCAACACATATTCTACATCGCGTTCGCCAATCAAAGTAGATACTACTGTGACATCCACCTGAAGAGAAGATAAAAAAATTATCTGAGTAATTTTGAGAATCAAAGATTAGACAATAAAGCATCCATGAATTTGGAAAAATTCATTTACCTAGAAGAGTTTGTGAAAGGCTATTATTCTCAAGATAATTGTAAACTAAAATCCGGCTATTTCTTTCGACACAACAACCATATAACTTAACTAAATTTTCATGCTCTACTTCGGAGATCACATTAATCTCTGTCAAGAACTCCTTCACCCCTTGTTTTGACTCAGCTGAAAGAACTTTTATAGCAGCAAGTTTTCCATTTTTCAGTCGTCCCTGATCATCCACACCGTAATACAATTAAGGTATCGTAATCATCGATAAGAAAAGGAACAAAAAAATAACGATCAGGTAGTAGTCTAGATTACCATGTAGACAGAACCAAAACCACCCTCTCCAATTTTTTTGGCAGGATTAAAGTTATCAGTGGCATTACTTAGTTCTTTGTAGGTATAGATTTTAACATTGTGAATGCCTGAAATATATGTTCAAAGTATATTCAATTAAAATCTAATACTAAAAATAGATTTCATTTTTCAATGTCTTATATTATAAATATCCCGAGAAAACTAGTCAAATTTAAAAACTACAATAATACAACTGTTAGAATACACTTTTGCATTAGATATGAAAAACACAAACAGAAAACACATGAAATTTGATATTAGATTTTGGCCAATTGTGCCCACGTCTCTGACTATAGAGTGGTTGCATGCCTTTCTACTATTCAAGGTTAGGGTTAAATACTACGATTTAGCTTACAAGATTACCCTTGAAACGCCAGCTCGGGCGACCATCCCATTTATCAGTAAACTATATGTCATACCAAACAATAATCTTATCAATTGTAATTTGTTAGTTTTCTTACCTTCATCATTGTCTGGTTTTTTTCTTGAAGAAGACGATGTCTTGCTAAATAAGCAAGGAAAACAGGTCATGATGGAATGATGTCTCAGAGACGATGATGCAAATATTTCAGGCTTTAAAAAAGCATACTCACCTCAGAAGAAGGTTGAAGTAAAAAAGAAGAGAAAGATGGAGAAGATTTTAGAGAAGAGAAAACGTAATAATGGGGTTAAAATTCAATGTAAATAGTACGTAATATGGGACTATGAAGGTATCTACACGCCTACATTAGCTTTGAAATTTCTCACTTTCCTTTTTTCGTTTTCAGACCATCGTGGCTGCTTCAAATATTTTGCCTCACCTATCTTCATACTATATTTTTCGATTTCATAAAGTTTGCAAATAACCATTAAAATTGTGAGTTTCATAAAAGTTTTTTTTCTTTCCATGTTGATATAAGAGAATCAAACCTGAGATCTTGTGAGTAGTACGCTTCAATGTACACCAACAGACCAACCTAAATAGATCGAGTTTCATAAAAGTTACTTATTTTTTGTTTTTTTTTTTTTATCATTGAAGCAAATATGTTTGAGTTACATAAGTGTGATGTGTTATCGTGGGAGCCAATTAATAGTGGTTATGGAACCAAGTTCGAGTTTCATACAAACTTACCACATGAGATGCTTTAAGAAATTATGTTATATTTTGTCTTTTTTACGATAACCTTATATTTTTCATGACATTTATATATTTTGCATATTCTCTTCATTATGGTGATATCCCCTATGATCAAACATCAATGTTTCACAAGTATGTTACGATGATCCAAGACAAAAAATCTTCATCAAGATTGGCATGTTTGCATCACTTCGGGAAGGAAATAGTTGCGCGGAGTTCCTACCTAAGTTAGGAGCTTATTTTAGCATTGATCTCATGGTCCACCACTCTTCCCTTGACCGGTATTTCGGACCTCCTCTGTGCGGACTCTATGCGAACTTGGTTTAGTAGAGCTTAGGTTTTCTTTCTGCTTTGTTTTTTTCTTGCTTTTTTTATTTCTTCGTTTGACTTTTTAAACAAAAAGGGATTTTCTACCATTGTCAAACATTATATTCTTCGCCAAAGTCCAACCACCAGAAATTGCACTATGCTCCGATGAAAATTTAAATCATGGTTTTACATAAAACAGTTGAATCATTCACAACTCACTACATGAATAACAAAAACAAATCGATGAAAATTTAAAGAAAGATAAAGAAGTATGAATTTAATCTCTAAAATCGTAATTATGTATAGTGATGAAAAAGATAGAGACAAATTTTGTATTTTAATTTTCCTTTCCAAAATCTCCATCTCCAATTTAACCTTTAATAGTGAATTTTTTACATTATTCTACGTACTAATGAAATTAACATCTAATCCAAAATATTTTTATCTTTTCAATTTTTTTTTATCTTTTTCTTTAAGTAAAAAAATCCTTGTATCAAATTTTGCAGTTACTATTATTTACAGTGTTAAACATAACATTAGTTTTTATTACATTACATATTTCTTCTGGAATTTTTTTATATGTATTAATTATGTACAGTTTTATAAAAATTGAGATCATATACATAATTTTGATGAGCGAATATACTAACTCGTGTTTTGCCCACAAAACTAGTTTATTCTCCATTCTAAAATACATAAAGAATTATAACAGTTTGACTTTGGCATAATGCACACACTATTGATGATTTGAAGGTTAAATTGAAGATAATACTTTTATTTTGGGTGAATAGATGATAACATATATTTTAATGTGAAATTGAAAATAATTCAGTGCAAAAGTTTGAAAGAATTGTTTTAATTAATATATTCTGTAGTACATGTATAAAAAAAACTCATTTCTTGTTCATAAATTCTAGCTCAACTAGTAAAAAATATCAAAATTATTAGGTTAAACTCCATGGCTAAGGTTCACACTTGATTCCTTCACTTACGTATACGAGTTTCAATGATTATTTGTCATTTCGTTTATCTACAAAATAGATAATTTTTATTTTTTTTGGCAAAACAATGTTGGTCAGAACACCCATGTTTGACAATCGAAATTGCTTTTTAAGTTGTTATTGTTGATTGTTTAACATTAGTTTAGAACACCCATGTTTGACAATGCAAATTGCTTTTTAATTTGTTATTGTTGAATGTTTAACATTAGTTTAGATCAACAAACCCATGTTGATGTTGGCTTGTTGCAAGTGGAATGTATGTCATGTGCCTTTGTCAAACCTAATATTCTACTTTTGCTGTCATAATTTGAAAATATAGAATAAAGTCAGAAAAACGATTGATTAATTAAATAATGCATAATAAGGTTATCCTTAACAAATTTTTGTAATACGTACGTTATTGACATTCCGTCAATCTTACACCAATTATATTTTTTGAGATAGTGAATCTTACAACATATTTTAATTTTTTTGAAGAAGCTAAAATGGTGTATAATATTAAACTAAAGTGTCTTTCCTAACACAAGGTGTACAAAAGAAAGACAACAAAGTCACAAACAATATTTACAAAATGAGCAAGAACAAGAAACGAGAAAGAATAAGTAATTAGCTAATGCCCAACATAGTAAACAGACTAAGCCATCATCCATGATAATTGAAGGGAAGTGTGACGTATTTCGCCTTCAATCACCTAAAGGTAAGAGACTTAATCTTATCTACCACCTGAGTTACCGAGCTTTGATTATCATTAAACAGTCTGTTGTTTCTTTCTTTCCAAATTTCCCATACCGTTGCAAACCAGATTGATAACAGATTATATGGGACACTCATCAATTAATCAAATAAATTTGGTCAACTCTCCTATAATCAAATAACCAACATTAGGCGTGAGAAAATGTTGGGACACTCATCAATTAATCAAATAAATTTGGTCAACTCTCCTATAATCAAATAACCAACATTAGGCGTGAGAAAATGTTGGAAGACATTTATATATTTAACTCTAACTTTTTTCAACAGTTTCATAGCATATCATGACATTCAAAGCTTAAAAGAAACTGAATTTAATTTAAAAAACTGGCATTGCTTAGATTTGAACTCGGAACATAAGGATAGCAGCAACACAATTCTTTTACCATCTAGACCAATGTAGTAATTCTATTAATAATTCCAGAAAAACGTAGATATGTTTTAGTTATTGGTTTCGTTAAAAAAATATCAGCAGCATCTCATCTAGTAAATTAGTCACTACTTAAATAAAATTCACAACACACAACAAATAGAATCAATTAAAAACAACTTAATTCAAATATTTAATTTAAAACTTTAGGGCATTACAAATCAAACTGGAATAAGTTCTTCTTTTTTATAAAACCCACAAAAGAAAAGTTTCGTCCTCGAAACTAGTCGACGTCAAATAAGTTCGGATAGAGCTCCCTTATCTGCTCTTTTCCTTCCCAAGTGACGTCACCTGTAGTTGCATTCCAAATCACCTTGACTATAGGGGAATCTCTTTGCCCCGCAAGTATTTCATGCTTCGATCCTCAATACTCATCGGAGGGACCTCAAAAGAAAGATTTTCTTTAAGCTTCACTTTATTAGGCATGATAATATGTGAAGGGTCATCCATATACTTAGTTGGGACACATGAAACACACTATTAAAATTGGATAAATTTCGAGGTAATGTAATTTTATAAGCGACAAGACTAACTCGGCAAAGAATCTGATAAGGTCCAATAAACATATGTTAAACCCAAGGCTCTCATGTTAAACCCTAAACCCTAAAGTAGGACGTTTTTTTATAAGGTAAATACATGTATTTAGTTGATTGGACCAACCTCTAAATAAATGCAATGTTACAATTTTACTCTTTGTTTGTTATCCTTAAATAATGTCCTACGGTGAAGGATGAACATTGTAAGACGAAACTTCAAGGCTTTCAGGTTAAACCCTAAACCCTAAAGTAGTTCGTTTTTTTTATTTTAAAGAAAATACATGTATTCAGTTGATTGGACCAACTTCTAAATAATTGCGATGTTATAGTTTTATTCTTTATTTCGTATCCTTAAATAATGCCCTACAGTGAAGGATGAACCCTAAACCCTAAAGTTGTACACTCTTATTACATATCATGTTGTTTTTAAAATTCAAACATTTATATATTCAATTGCCATTCATTCTTCTTTTTTATATAAAAAAAATTCATTCTTCTTTTTGATAAAATATCTTCTATTTTGATTTGACTCTCCTATGATGATTTTTTTAAAGATGATGATTATGGAAATCAATTAAATTTGCTTAATTGAAAAAAAAATCCAAAATATTCATTTATAGAAATTTTCATAACTAATGAATTCGTCTATCTTTAATTTATTCTACGTATACATGTGTGGGTGAAAATTTATCTTAGGCAACCAATTTTTTCTCTCAAAGATCTCATCCACCAATTGCTTTCTCGATGGTACTTATTTTAAAATAGATAAACACATGTAGCGAGTGAGAGAAGAAACATGAAATAATACCGCAAATGATGAGAACTAAATGAACACAAATATTTGTTTTTTCTTCAATCATATAAAATGTAAACAAAAAATAATAGCAAAAAAAAATTATGATACTGAAGTTTGGATGGCTGAACAACAACAATTAATAAAAATTGACGCCATGCAAGCAAATTTTCTTTTCATAATAGTGAACCTCCTATGGGAAACGGTGTTCAACCGTAATAAAGGGCATAAAAATGCTATTCAAGCGTATTAAAGACACTCGTAATTGAACCAAGTATTGTGGCTAGCATTAAAAACTTATGAGACAGTATTTTATTTCAAACAGATTTTGCAAACAAACAACAATTGCCTGTTGTTAATTATGTGGCATTTTGCAAAGAAAACAAGGTTCCTTATTTTTCTTAAAAGTTGAAACCAATCTCTATCAAATCAAACATGTTTGCTTTTGTTACAGTTCCTATTGAAACTATAGAAAAATTGGGAGCCTTCAGTTTGGGAGTTAACCGTGTGGCAAATAAAGTAGGTGGTTGGAACTTGGATGTGTAAGCTTCAAAAACAAAAGCATGGAAAGTAAACTCAATCTACCCTGCCATGGTGATGTTGATAACATATGACAATATAAGTAACATCCAAAGAACTGCATGATTCATGAATCAATCAATTAACCAACAAAATTAAAATATCTGTAAAATGCTACATGGATTGTATTTGTGAAATGCATATTAAGATATCAGAGAACTTCTTGTTCAAAAAAAGAGAGAACTTTCTCTATCGAGTGGTAAATCTCAGTTTGTGCTGCAACCCTTAAACGCAATTTTCTCAATTCACACATTGTAATTTTACTTGATGATTGACTGATGCAATCAAGTAAGCAGTGATGGGCGACAATGGGGAAGATGGAAGTGATTGTATCCAATTTTGATGCATAAGTTTTACTATTAGAAAATAAAATAATAATAAAAATGTTTAATTTTGATTCAATCAGGACACAATTGCAATAAGTAAAGATACAGTGGCACACCGTATGAGCAAATGTGCAATACACCGTATAATTTGATGTGACATGCATTAAATACACAAATACTCAATGATTGGTGAAAATATTAACTTCATCAAAAAAGTCATTCTGATGACTTCACTATATAATTTTCCTTTTTTTTTTTACTAGACCATCTTAGTGATGTAAAGCTTGAGAAATTCGGTAAGAAAGGAAATGTCATCATTGTTTTGTCCAAATCATCACTTAGGTTTCCTAATCTTCTTTAACAAATTATAGCTTAAAGTACAAATAAAATTCGAGCCTACAAGTGATAACAAACTTGGTCAACTGTATTTCTCTGCATAATTATGCAGCAAGGAAGCCCCTGAAATGCCATATGTAAACCTTAATAACAAACTTTCATTTAGTTCCTTAATTCAACGCCTAAGCACTTGAATGTCTAGGCCAGCCGTCGTGCTTCTTCTTCGGCCCATCCCATGTACTTCTTGGTTCCTGTTATCAATGTTCAAACATAATTTGCATTGCAGAAAAACCTACTCACACCCGAGTAGACACTTTGAAAGTAAAGTTCTTGATTTTTGACTAAACATTGAAATACCTCTCTTAAGGCCTTCACCACATTATTTCAGTATGGATTATGCTCAATGTTACCAATTGATAAACTAACTCATATTATGGGTACTAACACTTATATCTCTACATAGAAAGAGATGTGTAATATATCTCTTTTAGTTTAAGACGTATGTATGTATTAGTATCAGTGCTTGTCAATCAAATTCAATCCAAGGTCCAAGGACCACTTCCTATCCTATCTTTTCTTTGGTTTAAGACGAACATTAATTTTTAAGAAATTTTAATTAAAATGATAGATATAGATATTTTGCACCTTCTTTAGTTTAAATTAGAACAAAAGACCGACTACACCGTTAAACAATTTTTTTTCTTCGGGAAACTAAACTAGCATTTCTAAATTGGTAGCTGGGAGAATCGAATATGGGACCTTGAGGAGGACACTTCAAAGTCTCAAACAAAGTTGACTACAATAATGTTATTTTGTTGGTGTTATTCAAAAATACCAGAATTTATATTATATTTGTTATATTGTTTTTTTATAAGATAAGTATAGTTAGTTTCCCTAAAAAAAGTATAGTTTATTACAATATAAAAGTAAAAAATATCTTACATATACCTATAATTTTAAATTTTAATCAAAATCAAACTAATTTTAATCAAAATTTCATAAAAATATTTTCGTAATTTATATGCACAAATGCAATAAAAAGAGCGGACAGACGTACACGAAATACCCGTCTTTTTTTTAAGGAGACAAATACCCGTCTGAACGCTAGTATTATATAATGAATTAACTAACTATTGTTGACCCTTTTTTTTTTGAAGGGAATCGTTGACCGAGTTTTACTAATGTCGTTATGGTTATTTTATTTATTTAATAATTTTTTTTTAAAGACCTTTTGGTTATTTGTCATCTAATTATTGTTATTTTTTTTAAAGAATTTGTGATGTAATTTTTTTTTTGAAGTATTGTGATGTAATTATTTGTTTTCTTCCAAATTTGAAAGGATATTTTTATAGTGAATATTGTTTTAGTCTTTGAGAAAATATGTGAGACTTAACAAACTTCACTAAAATCAGGAAACAGACAAGTATTCCTCTTGGAACAGCTATTTCTCTCTCAATTAAGGGATTCAAAATGGTATATTATTGAGAAACAAACTAAGGTTAGAAAAGGAAAACTTATTAATTAAGTAATCTTTGTCAAACCCTTACTTGTGAATTAAGTATTCAACAACATTGTTTGTTTATAAGCCCATAAATACGCGAGCAACCTTGCACATCCTCTTCCGTAATAATTCCTTCCACTCTCTCCATGGCAGTAAAAAAGGTTAGAAACCACATACCTCAAGATCTTGCATTATTAGTTTTGTCGAAACTTCCTTTAAAATCTTTGAAGCGTTTTGGATGTGTACACAAAACATGGTCTCTCTTATTTGAAAACTCGAATTTCATCACCATGTTCGGGGCTAATTTCATATCTATTTCCCACTCCTACTACGATGATACATCACTCATCCTACACCTATTTGCATTTACTGTCTAGTCGGAGCTTTGAGAATAGACTCAAATCGGACTTGCCAACTCCACTTCAACAAGAGGACCCTATCTTTTGTATTAGGGGTTCTAGCACTAATAACGGAACTCTTTGCCTTTCCAATGCAGATCACAGTACACTTGTATTGTGGAATCCAACAACAGACGAAGTCAATGCCATTCCTCCCAGTCCTTTGGAGTCTGTGTCACCTTATTGGAACCCTTTGATTTATTTTCATGGATTTGGTTATGACCGTGTTAGAGATGACTATAAGATTATCAGGCGCCTAGATTATGTTCCATCAATTGAAAGATATCTCCTTTATCTCAATCTACCAGAAGATGCGCTATCGGAAAAAATATATTATGATAAGGTATGGGAGGTTTATAGTTTAAGATGTAACACTTGGGAAAAACTTGATGTCAATATGCCTCCGGATTCAAAGGAAGATATATTATACACGAATGATGGAATTTGTCATTGGTTGTGTGAAAATAATGATCAACTTTGCTTGGTATCGTCTGACCTCAGCAGCTATGTGTATTTTACAACAAGCACGCCCCTAACAGTACCCACAATAGATCCCAGTTGTGATTTTGAGGATCCCAATTTTGGTTATGGTTTGGTGGCACGATTGGTGATGTTAAATGGGTCCATCGCTTTGATCTCTTGGTATCCAGACATGACTACCTTTGACATATCAATTTTAGGTGAACTTGGTGTGAGTGAATCATGGACCAAACTCTTCACTATTGGACCTTTGCCCTCCTATATTGAGAGACCTATTGGAGTAGGGAGGAATGGTGATATATTCTTCCGAAAAAAAGATAAAAAAATAGTCTGCTATGATTTAAGTACAAGCATGGTTGAGGAACTTGGTCTTGAAGAAGCACCATCAAATAGAATAATTTACAAGAAAAAGTGGTTTGACAAATCCAATAACAGATTAGTTGGTTTTCTTGTTCTCAACTAAGAGATTTACGATTCTGTTTATTAGGATCATTTTACCTTGAATAATAAAAAGTGGTTTGTCAATCACTCGTTATCATACTTATGAGTATGCTGTATATGAAAAATTAATAAAGCATTTTATAATTATGAATATTGTTTCTTTATAAATTATATATTGAAAGTATGTTATCTTTCTATTTTAAAGTATACGTTTGACTTGATGAAAATATCAAGTTATTTGAAATGCTATAAAGAAAGATGATTAACTGATTGATTTGTAGAATGCAAATGAATAATCCAACTCAACTATAGGAAACATATATTACAAAGAAGGAGTCTCAGTAAAGTCTTCATTTTGTATGGTTTTGAATGAGTGAGTAAATTGTGCATTAGTTTGAATATGTTATATTGTTTGTCATTTGATTTAATAGCTGCATTGTTTATTTTCCTCAGCTTGGATTCCAGTAGTTGACAGTTTGATGTTATGGGATTATATATATCAAACAATTACTAAACTCTTGCAAAGAAAGTTATGAAGAGATTTTGTTGGAATATTATGCTGTCAGCTGCTTCATGCAAGGTATAAAATTTTGTGTATGTGTCCAATTGAAAAAACCATTTAACTAGCTCGTGTTAATTATCGTCTTAATTTTGACACTCCTAATGAGCCTGTTGGAACATCATTTGATGATAAGTTCTGTAAACACGTACTTCATTGGGTTTGGCCGTTTTTTAAAATTCTGTTAACATTCTATGTCACTTTGGTGTAAGAGAGAGACCAAGATGTTAATGTTTGGATTTGCAATATACTTTTGAAAGTTTGTGAAAGATATAACAGTTGCAAGTCTATATGTGCATCTCCTTATTTGGTTGCATTTATTTTGGGAATTCAGTTCAAAACTGATAATGAATCATTCATGGTAATCATTCCTTTCCTTTCCTTTCTCTGTCTCTTGACTTCTGTCTTTGAAATTGATCTATCTTCCGGAAGAAATGAAGCGGTTTACAGCTAAGATTGTGGATATGTTGATTTTGTCCATGCCATGTAGTGTATGCTTTCTATAGATTCTAACATTTGTGTGGTGTTCGATTTTGCCTAACTTTTCATTACTCACAAGTTCCATGAATATTGATCATTTGTTCTTCACTTCTATGTAATGGACCATTCTAAACGATGCTCATGTGCCTGACTTCCGCTTTTCTTCTTCTTCTTAGTTCAATGTATGTATACAGCAATTATGTTTGGGAGCCTAATTGACCTTAGTCTAAATGAACTATACTCATAACTCCAATTGAAAAATGTATTGATTGATGCCTAAGCCTGATTTGTTGTACCTTAAAATAGATATAGCTTCTCAAATGAAAACCCATTGTGTCTAAGCATATCAGCAAGCAAATATTTTGAATTCAGAACCTCAAAGTGTTGTCCTTGTGAAGCATGATAGGGACTGTGTCTGACATGTTGAATTGAATGTCTAAGCCAGCTTTCATGCTTCTTCTTCGGCCCATCCCATGTGTCAATGTTCAAACATAATTTGCATTGCAGAAAACCTACCCATAGAAAGAATAGTTCTTGAAATTTCAAGTTGTCTTACGACTTTTGGCTAAACATTAACATAACTCTCTCAAGTCCTTTACCACATTATTTTAGTATGGATTACGCTCACCGTTACCAATTTATAACCTCAAATTAGGGATGCCAACACTTTTTTTTGGAACCAGCAAAATTTTATTAACAACGAGCGGGTACAAGGCGCACCACTACTCGAGCAGAAACAGAAACGGGTTACAAAAGTCTCCGATATACAGAAAAACTCCACAGCCAAAACCCTATAACACCTAAAAAATCTGTTGCTGCTAAAAACAACAACAGAAACAGAACCTAGGCAAACAACAGACAGGCAGAGCGCCCTGCAGCTAGAAACAGAAAAACTGATGCTGCTGTATGCAAACTGACAGCAGGCCAAAAACCAAAAATGCAGACTCTGCGTACCACTGCCTCAGCCATTAAACTGCAGCAGGAACCGTTCCCCTATCTAAGCAAGCACTCCTTTGGATTCCAATGCCATTCGTAGAACATACAAACCGGCGAATTCGTCCGGCTCAACCACCATCTCCATGACAAAACCTTGATGGCCTCCACCAACTCGTTCACCTCACCAATTTTGTTATTGAAAATTCTGTCATTTCTAACCCTCCAAATGCTCCACACCGCCGCATGCCAAATCATCCGAAAACCTTTCCAAATCTTTTTGCTAGTCGCAGCTCTACGTAGAAAGAGGCGTGTAATACCTTCATGTATCACATTGTTTAAAATAAGTTTAAATCTTTAACATTTGAGGACTTAAGTCTTGTATTTAAGAGATGAGCAGGACATAGTTAGAATGGTTGCATAAGTACTTATATCAAGTCAAATGCCTACACCCACTTCCTACTCAGAACAAGAATTACACACAGCTGGTTTATACTTGGACTCAACTCATGAAGTTTTGCCACTTCACAAAGCCACTCAACCTATACAACGGCGTGACAAATCCAAGCATGAGAACCACTCAGCTAGACTTGTTGGCTTAAAATAGACAAACACCAGAATAAGGACCTCTCTAATTAAATTTGGCAAAGGTTGCTCCCATAACCTTGAAAACATATATACATGCTCCGACAAAAATAACATTACCTATGGTTCGACCAAGACTTATAATTCAACCAACTCGTGTCCCATCAGATTTCTATCTTCATAAGGAAATGTAGATATGTACAGTAAAAATAAAAGAGGTGTCACCGAGTGACAGATAAACCAATAATGATCTATGAAATGAAAACGTAAGAGGGGTCATTGGAATATCAAATTGACAGGAATTCAATGTTCATTCTGTGATACAACCATATACCAGTGAAGCTTATCAGAAAGAACAAAAGCACATGACATGACAAATTATTACAAATGAGCTCCTTACCCTCCCAACTCTCACACAAATAAAGCTTTTAACATTTTCAATGAACATATTACAAATGATTAATCAATAATCATTTCATGACATATTACATTAGCTCATGTGGCATACTGATTGGTATTACAAATGCATTTAAAGTTCAAACAAATAGTACCCTACAAATGCAACCACTCAAGAGTTCATAATACAATATAATTATCAAGAAAATAGTGAAAGATAATATTTCACAACCTCATTCTTCTTGTTTGAGTCATCTTCTTAAGCTTGCTCATTGTCACCGGGAAGTGAAAGCAGAGATTCTGCGTACATGGCCACTTGGGATCCACATCCATCATTGTAATAGCAGCGATGCTCTAGCAACTGTCCTTTGTCATCATACTTCACCAATTCAGTACCACCATCTGTTCCAATAATATCACCACTTATTGTAGAGCACATTGGGGCAAAGTACTTAATGGAAATGCCATCAATAGACAGAACAGTGAGCAGCCTTCTTGGGGAAAATATATCATCAACCCTTGGGCTAAATTAAAATCTGGTTCTTTTTATACCCCAAGAAGGTTTTTTTTACCCACGGTAAAAAGTTTATGGGGTAAAAAGAAGCAAATTTAATTACCCCAAGGGTTGATCACTTCCCCAAGTCGGTTACTCACTATTTTACCCCAAAGAAGTTTGATCACTTTTGCCACCAAAGAGAAAAGAGGCAATTGAAAACAAAAAGAAGAGAAATAGAGGGAGAGAGTGAGGAGGGGGAGAAAGTGATATGGTGTGAGGAAGTATGGAGGGGTATTTATAGGTGGGAATGGTAGTATATGTTATAAACACCATTAATGTGGTCAAAAAAACGTGTAGATTGAATGTTGAAAAACGACCAAAAAACGTTTGTTCTTCAGCTCTGATCACCTGCTAACATGCGTGAGTTAACTCGCGCACATGCCAGTGGTGCGTGACTTAAGTCACACAAAGCTTATAAGGTACGTGAGTTAAGTCACGCAGCGTGACTTAACTCATGCAGGGGTATAAAAGGAAATAATGCTGGGCGCGAGTAAAAAGTGTAGGGGGAAGAGCACAAATCAGATTTTACGGGTTGGTAAACAAGGCCCAATCAACATATGAGAATCCTAGAATTTGAATGTACGTACTACGTAGGAGAAACTAGAAAATAATAACCCACGAGTTGGAGAACTCTTGAGATATTTAAGCACACCACATGCATCAATGGAAGTGAACTTGAGTAGGCTAAGAAAGAAATTGACTTAAGTCTTGCATATGCTGGAAGTACGCACCCAATCCTAGCGTAGCCTACCTTCAAAATTTGAAAATTTAGAGGGGGCACATGCCCACATTCTTTTGGTTGTGCATCCGTCCTTGGTAGAAGGATATGAAAGTTTACCAATTGGCTTGCATCCAAGTGTTTATTATTAGATATAAAAAATATATGCAGTACTTCCTTTCACAAATGGAAATTCCTTTCTCAGAGGGTGCTACTTCAAGGCATAATATGTAAATGCACCTCGATCTTTAATTTTTAAGGAGGAATAAGGATGAATTTGATTCTTGAACATTCCACCAAGCAAGTTACAACTAGTATCACATCGTCAACATACATTAGAAGTGCAATGAAAGAACCCCGAGTGTTTCTTGGTGAATATTGAAGGATATAAGTGAGCTTGACTGTTTGATTGAGCTATAAGGAGTGAAGCTAATTCCTCATACCATTTTCTACTTGTTTAAGGCCATACAAGGATTTAAGTAACACGCACATATAGTTTTGGGTTTTGGACTAGATACACCATTGGAATATGTTCTAGTGGGTAGGTAGACCACACCAGCAACGACAATTGTGATGATATTCCAACAAAGCTTATTTCTTACTAATAAGAAAACAAGTTTGCTTGTGAAAAATCAGAAAAAGAGTGGGGGAAAATATTGTTTTGATTTAGATGACAGGTAAACTTGGTGCACATGTTTATGCAAAGTGATAGATAGTGCAATAAAAGAGATAGAGCTAAGAGATAGAGCTCATACATTGTATTTAGTGAAGAAGAACCATGATAAAATTTGGTAGAATGATATAGTCTAAATTGAAGGGAAAATAATTGCGTCATGGACCATTATCTCGATGGATCCAATCTATAAGAATATCTTCAACGAGAGATCTTTTACTTAATACTCACATCAACCTGTTAAGTTTTCACATTGAAGAAAGAAAAAATGAGTACATATTAGTTAACAAACAACTATATAAAGACTTTATATTTCCTCAGCAACCAACGGGTCCAACAATCAAAACTAGTAATAAAATATGTATAAGTTGGTTCCACCCACCTTTCAAAATAAATAATATTGTTATTAACACTACCTTTTGTATAATAATGCAAAGTTAATGATATCTATTTAAATACTTTTCATTAGAGTTTCTAAGTATTCATTATTGGATCCTTAATAAATACTTTTATTATAAAAATTATAAATAAATGATATGTACACGTGAGGTCCATTTAAAAACTCATTATTAATTCACTACCAATAAGGACCTAAGGTTTCAACGCACTTACAAGAAAAATTATGAAAATTGATCTTATCCCTTTTGTTTTTGCTCATTCCCTTCCTTAATTCAACACGATTTAACACATGTTCCACATTTTTTAGCGTTAGTTAACTTACGCTGACATTTTTAAAACCGGTCCAATCACTTTTTAAGTTGGTTCAAAAATATTATTAAAGTATAAATATACTAAAATGTGAGTATAAATATTTTAATTTATAAAATTATTTTAAATTAAACATAAAATTTCATAAAATAATATATGATCAAATAAGTTTGTGGTCCTTAAAAATATATCATATCAATAATTTTTGAAATGGGTTCAGTCAACATTTTTTTGTCCCAGCTTTTAAATTAATTAATATTTTTAAACACGCAGTCATGTTTAGGATATTTTAAAAATATATCTTTCAAAACTTTAGAATTTTTAAGCTATTGACACTTAAATATTCATATTCAATTTATCTTTTGTAAAAAAAATTAAACTTTTGTAAGGAAAATTCTTATAATATTATAAACATATATGAAAAAAATTAATAAAAAGTATGAGCGATACACATAACTGTTAATATAATAAAAGTATGCTTGAAAATAAAATAATGAATTTTTAAAGAGTAATTTTTAGGTAGAATTTTTTTAAAAGAGTAATTGTAATTAGGAAGCTAGGATATTTTAACACTCTAATTTGTCAATTAGGAAGCTAAAAAGTAATTTGTCCATTTATCATGCATGTAATCTTAATTCTTAATAGAGATGTGATTAAGCTAGGAGGTTAAGAAATTTCAATGATAATGACTCATTGAAAAGAGTTTTGTGCAATGCATATACACACACCCTCATATTCAAGCCACCACCATGATGACTTTTTCCACTATTACAACTACTTCCCAGCTCCTTCTCTCTCTATTCACTTAGCATGTCTGTTTCAGAATCCAACAACCAAAAAACTATGACTACCACTGTCTTTAAGGTTGCTGTGTTGGGTGGTGGAAGTAAGCTTCATTTTGCACCTCTCTCTTTCTGCCCAATTCATCATTTTTTTTATTATATTTTTTTGGCTTTTATTGATATATTATGATTATGATTATGATTTTTGAAATGGTTGCAGTTTCAGGAGCAGTGTGTGCTTCAACTCTTGCTAGAAATGGTGTTTCTGTTACACTCTTTGAGTCTGCTAGAGGCCCTGGTGGACGCATGTCCCAAAGAAGGTTCTTTTCCTTTTTTTTTTATTTAATGGGATTCTCTTTAATTATTCTTATATTTGTTTGGTTTAGCATTTTATACTTGTTAAATTGGTGTTGTCAATCGCGGGTCACGGAAAATAGTAGTTTATAGCACCACTACATTTGTTATTTGACAATATTTTGTACTAAATAGTTTATCATAGCCATTGCGGTCCTACCCGACTGGAGGGATTAACCTTTGCAATTGCGCGCAGAGGATACCTGCTTCACACTAAAAAAATAGTGTATCATAGAATGATGGCGATTTATTTAATAACAGTGTTTCGTGAACAATTTTATATTATGCATTGTTAGTACATAAATATTTTGGTTTTTTTAAATAACTAATTTGAGTGTTTCTGATTGGTATATTTGATTATTTGTACTGATCATGGGAACCTAGGAAGGTCTTTCACAAGATTTATTACTCCACTGGCTTAAGTATTGCAATTGCTCAGTTTAATAACATGTATTGTAGCTGATAATCTCTGTTTGAAATCATTATTTTAATGTTCAATCTTTTAGTATCCATTGTTTTAAAGCATGTGATCTATTCTTCATTTTATAGATTGTCATTGTTTGGTCATAGAAACAGTGAATAACTTCAGTTTCGAGCATAAAACAGTTAAAGTTGATATTTCCTTCATGTTACTGGAATTCATTTCATTGGCTTAGTTTTAATTTTAAAGAGAGTCCTAAGTTTCTTATTTTCTGGAATTCTAGAGAGAAAACTGAAGATGGCAAGGAGCTGCATTTCGACCATGGTGCTCCGTTTTTCTCGGTTAGCAAGCCTGAAGTGGCTCGTCTAGTTCAAGAATGGGAGTCGAGGGGTCTCGTTGCTGAATGGAGAGAAAAGTTTGGTTCATTTGATATTCAAACCCTTAAATTTGACAACATAGAGCAGGTTCACAAGTATTCTTCATGTTTGATTTTTTTGTGCTGTACATAATATGCCATAGATTGATTAAGTAGTACTTTGTGCTTTCAGTAATGTTGGTGGTTATTGGTGTCAATTATTCTGATTGAAAGTTAGTATTATAGTGTATCTTCCTTAGAGTTGTTGACTCTCACCATCATGTTTACAAACATTGCATTAATTTGGATTGGATATATAATTTAATTTTTGTACAATTGTCATTCATATAGAAATCAAGTCTTTAACTTTCATCTCACTAATTCTATTGAAAATAGTATTGATGCATATATAACAATTGTGTTTTGTGTGCTAATGGCAAGTGGTGTGAAAAAAAGCAAAATACCCTCCCCTGCCAAATAAAAAGTTCCTGGCTGGTGACCATAAATATCTTTTATGTAACACCGGCACTTTAGATCGAAAGCGTGTTGGGTGTCCGACACAACTCATGTCAGCATTCCATTGTCTTAAATTATTATTGGTGTTTACGTATGTCAGTGCTTCACAGTATATCTCAGTTGTACCTTAAATATTAGAAAAACATAGTTTTTTCGTCATATGTTTCTTCCATTTTCAACATCGGCTATGCTTGTACAAGGCATGGCTTGTGACAAAGTCTACTAGTGCATTCAGGATCATATTTATTAGAATAGTTTTTTCTCTGACAAGTATATTTTTTAGGAAGGACTAAGCAAGAGATTTGTGGGTGTTCCAGGCATGAATTCTATATGCAAAGCATTATGCAACGAGAGTGGTATCTACTTTAATATTTTTATTGATTACTTTTGTTGTTCAAAGTTGACTGTGAACCCAGTGAAAATGATTATTATTTCTTATTATTAGGTGTGGAAAGCAAGTTTGGTGTGGGTATTGGAAGAGTTGAATGGTTGGATGATGAGAAATTGTGGTCATTAATAGGTGTGGAAGGACAAAATCTTGGTCAGTTTAAAGGACTTGTTGCATCAGATAAGAACATAGTTTCTACTAGGATTGCAGATGTCACAGGACGGTTGCCACCACTTGGTATGAATATGCTTTCTATCCTTGGATTTCTTAATCTCTGATTCTCTTAAAAGTTTTTTTTTTTTTGTTAGGAAATTAGTTGTATAGAAAGCCATCTAGCTTATATATATTAAATAATTTACTGAAGAAAACTGACAAAGGTAACAAAAGTGATTGGAGAAGGGTAGCTTGTATTAGCCAATTGCTATGCCAATAAGCTTGTTAGGTGCTACAATTCTTACTTTGGTTGAAAAGCATTTTCCACTTTTTTTTCCCTTGAATTGCTGATTAGTTATTTTTGAGAGGGTATTGTCGGTGTTGTTAAATAGTGGCTATAGCAGCACAGCGATATAGAGTAGCAAAGTTGGATATTGTTGGGATTCCTTATTTATTACAAAATAATGTCAAATAGAAGCTGTGGCCTGTAACGACGCTATACTATTGTTGTGTAGCAGAATTTTATCCAAACGCTATTTTCCGCAATTGACAATACTGAATATTGTCTACTATAACATATTAACATGTTGCTAAGAAGAGGATACCATTGGAGTCAAAAAGAGGCTTTGATGAATAGTCACAACCTGTTTAACTTTATCATCTTTCCTTGATCTTATCGCTGCATCTTTTTGATATATTTTATCTGATTTTGGTTGTCTTATTTATGAAATTGATTCAATTAAAATAAGTTAAATTTGTGTAGACAGATAGTAATCTAATTGATAGAACTGTAGAACAGAAGAAGCACAGTAAGTAGATTAGAGATGAATAGTCTATCTATGGACCAAATAAATTACTATTTTATGGCATTCGCTGATCCATACTGACCACGGCTTGGTTGTTGTTGTATAGATTGAACTTTTTTTTTTTATCGAAGCAAGAAAAATTAAATTGCAAAACAGGAGGAGGCCTGAACCTTATTAGTACATCTGAAAGACTCTATAAAGGAGGCCAAGTCTATCCCTAGCCAAGCCAACAAGAAACAAAGAAATATGCAGGCCAACCATGACATTGTCAGCTAACACAAATCTATGTTATGTGAATGAGTACAGCTCAAAAGAAAGCTCATATCCTAGATACTGCTAAACCTTCCTGTGAGGTAACCTTAACTAACAAGAACCAATGGACTCTGCCAGAATCAGGAAAACTCTCACTTTAGTTGGTGATGTCCTTAGAAATCCCCTTCTTTGGTCGGGTTTGTATACCTTCATTGCTCGTTCCTTTATTAAGTTGCTGTCTAATCTTTTCCTTCTTCCTTTTAGAGACATATGGAGTATACAGAGTAGGATATAGGATATGCTCCTCACTAACATCATCTAGGTCATGTGACCCCTCCAAAGACTGATCATCAGAGGCTAAATCACCCCAATTTTCTTTTAGAATTTCCACACTTTTTATAGCTGCTGCATTGCTAGAAAGAATTGGCTGAGTTTCAGGAACTATATCAACTGGGTATTTCTGCCATCAGTGCTGTTTGAAACTAATTGAACACCAAAGCTAGTGTTATTTAGAGAATTCTCCTTAATCATACTATCAACCTGTTCAGCCAGCAAGTTACGATGTGCAATAGGATTAGTGTCAGAGTTAATTTCCACAGTCTATTTCTCTGCTTTCTTGCCCTTAGCTATCTCATCTTTTCTAGCTATTTCGGCATTCAAGGCATCCCCAATTCCCAAATAACTCAGGTTGTGGAGTTCGCTCTTTCTCATACAAGTGCTTCTCCTTGTTGATAGACTTTGCAACCTTAGCCACCCTTTTGGTAGCAGCTGGGGCCTTAGCACCCTGAGTAGGCCTAGACTTAGGTTCTTTGCCCTTATTAAGTTGATTAGCTCCTATTTTGTTACATAGATGAATGGTGTGACCAATCTTTTTGCAATTGTTACAAAATTGGCGTTGTTTTTCGCAAACTACCTCCACATTGAAGGCAAAACCTTCCCGTTCTACTAGAATTCTTGCAAAGTGACCAAATAGTCTTTTTTTGGTATTCTCATCTATTGAAAGAGGAGTTCCTATGGCTGAAGCAATTTCAATCAGGGTCTTATCCCTCCAATACTCTCGAGGAAGATCTAATAAACGGATCCAGATTTGAGTATGTGTTTAAGTTTAATTCATAGGGTTAAAATCATTGGTCCATTTCATGAACCTTAGCAAACCAGGATTTAGGTTTACAACCCCTAAAGCCCAAATTTTTCTCATATCTTCTATGGAATTGAATGGAAAATCATTAAAACCTTTACCAATTAAAATAATTTTCCAATTCATTCCCTCTTTCCAAACTAAGGATAGCTTCCGATGCAGATAGTCGTCAACGGCGGATTTCCTTTCTGCAGAGATAATCTTCTGTGAAGATTTCTCTTGCACTCTTCAATTCCCTTTTTATATTTCGATTGTGTGATCTTAATAAGAAACCGAATCACCACTAACGGACTTCGCTGGTAAGGGACAGACCGGAAAATCACCGGCATTAGAGAGGGCTTGTGCAAACGATTTCGATTGCTCCGGAAACATCGCCGGAGCAACCGCCTCTGACGGGGCAAGAAACGGCCATGGTCAAACCATTATCACTAAAGCTTCGGTTGAATAAGCGAGAAGAGAGAGAGATCCAGACAAAACAACCGCTTGGAACAACGTTCCACCAGGGAAATAGCGAAGAAGCAGATTCGCACGGAGGAGGTTGAAGTACGTTTGTCGGAGAAAGAGTTTTCAGGGAGCAAAATTGATGGCGAAATCGCCTTCGGTGAAACCAGACGAAGAGAAAGCACCAGAAATGCCCGGAAATGGGACCGGAAAGATGGTCGTTACGGCGGAGAGAGAAACCGTTACGGTGGACGGAGCGACTCATTGATGAGAGAGAACAGAGCTTTTTTTCTTTTTACTCATTTTAGACTAATAATCGATCACTTTGATGCTTAACTTACAATTCAGTATTGTATCATATTTTAACCATCACAATTTTCTATTAGCTTATGGTTGTTTGTATAGATTGAACTTGAATTTTAACTCTATGAACAGAAAGTATGAAATATATTTTGATGTTTTACACTCACCTATGGAATTTGTGAGGATGCAGATTTAAAGTTGTTGCCTGAGTTATCAGAAAAGCTGCACAATCTTCCTGTTAGGCCATGCTTCGCGGTTATGATGGCATTTGCAGAGCCTCTGTCAACGGTATGATTAAGCTATACAACTCTGAGCTTCCTTATATTCTATAGTTTGCTGATGTGTGAGCTTTACATGGTTCATTTGATTTTGAAACCATTTCATCTCATATTTGGTTTTGGCGTGATGATTTTTTATTTCTTTTTTAACTGTGAAGCTTGATTTCTTGTTCGTTCTTCCTTTTTTTCATTCACGAAGTTATGAAACTTGATTTCCTGTATGAAAAAACTGAATAATAGCTTGGCAGGAATAAATTTGTGTTAATTTTTGTAACTTGCAAATTCATAAAAAATATAATGCGAATTAACTATTACAACGTAAAACATGTGATGTTTGTCCTTGTATTGTCTGTGTTAAGATTGTTAGTAAAAAGAAGGCCTCCCATTGTGATTAATCCAAGAGAGCATGAGACAAAAGTTATGTAGCAGTTATGAAATGGGACAGCAGTTAGTAGTTATTGTATTTTATGTAATTACAAATAAGAGTTTAGGACAGTGGAGGGAATTGGGGTTATTTGTCAATAGGTTGGTTCGGAGAGGCTAGACTCTCTAATTCCTAGAGGTTGGGTTAGTTACTCGTAGTTATTGTATTTGAATTACAGAGGTTTGTATTTCTCCCAGTTCTTGTAGCCAACTCTGCAGAAGTTATTCTCAGAGTGTTGTTGATTATAATATCAATTCTGTTAAGTATATACTGTCTATCCCTTACCTGTATATTCTAGTTTTATCAAAGATATTCCATTTATAGTGTTGTTTGGATTGACTTATCTACTAATATAAGCCCTTGTGAGACTGTCCGGGAAAACTCATGAAAAAAGCTATGACATGTCCATTTGTTTTCAGCATATTTTTACAAGTTGTCCAGAATAGCTTATGAAAAAGAAATTGATTTGATTTTATCTTTTATCATAAAAACAGCTCATGTATAAGCACTTATGTTCTAAGCGCTTAATTATTTTGTTTATCGAAACAGGGCTATAATTAAGTTAAGGCTTTGTTGACTATTTTTAATCTTCCATATAAGAGTAGGACCATTTATTGTGGTGTAAAACCAAAGGATCTTAATCTACAAAATTCAATTTTATGTTCAGATTCCAGTTAAAGGCTTCTCAATTAAAAATTCTAAAGTTCTAAGTTGGGCTTACTGTGATAGCAGGAAGCCAGGCCGTTCTACTGCAAGGTATTTGTTTAATATCACATTACTCGATCACATATACATATTGTTAGTCAGTTTCCATTGTTTACGGTCTCTGAGGTGTCAACTCAATGGTAAGAGTTGACTTTGTCCCCTCAAGGGACAGAGTTCAAATCTTACAAGACAGTTGTAAAATATTAGTACCACCATTATTAATAATAATCTCCACTTTCCCAATGTTTTTTTTAAAAAAGGTTTCCATTGCTTACAAGATTGCATCTTTATTTTACAGTGAAAGATGGGTTCTTCATTCAACAGCAGAATATGCAGAGAGTATAATTGCTCAAACGGGACTCAAGAAGCCCTCAGACGTTACATTGAATAAAGTGGCTGAAGAGCTTTTCCAAGAATTTCAAAGGACAGAGACTAACATATCACAACCTTTTTTCAAGAAAGCCCATAGATGGTAAGTTAATCTTGGTTGAATGCTATTCACATGTCATGGACGTATATGATATTTCTAGCTAGCATTACATTTGATCGTTAGAACCTTGAGAGAACTATCTCAAGTTCTAAACTTGAGATAGTGGATGTTGATTCATCCGTAATTATTTAAGTATACACCTAAGTGCACCCGCTCCAAAACATGAACCTCTTTGTTGAACTTACTATAGCAAGTTAAGTAAGTTGAAAAGGTGAAGTGCTTTGTGTCCATGTCCATGGAGGTCAAAACCAAAATCTAGTATTCCAAGTGGCAGTGTTTGTTTCACTCATTGAGTCAAATAACGGGCAAGCCTCAGAAATGTTCCTACACTTGGTGTTCATGTCTATCAGAGCTGCTTAGACAAATGCTTTGCTCAAGATGTGTGCTTTTTATTAACTGATGGATCCATATTCTAAAATTTAGCAATCATGGTTGAGCACAATCTGAAAGGATTTTGGAGTGAATTCAGTGTTGTCATTTCGTGAAAAAGAGAGATAGCCATCTGTATTAAACATTCTGCGCATAACCCATAATCTTAGTTCAGTTGAAACATTCAGAATCAAAATGGTACCAGAATTTACACTAAACCCTGAATAGAGCGAGCCAAACGCAGATGACCAAAGGAAGAAGGCAGTAGAATCAAGCCAACATCTATGCCCTAGCTGACTTTCTCTCCAGACACAACAAACTCTCTCAAAGCATCACAGAACATTCAGTCTCATCGCTGAAAGTAAATCCCAAAATCATGGCATTTTATGCTATTGAGTCTGGTTTACTGACCATCCTGAACAACAATTGTGCCGTCTTGCAGGTTACATTTAGTTAGTTGCTTACTTAACCTGTTTATCAGGTTAGTAAAGAGGTCCATGTTTGGACCTGATGCATGCTAAGGCATTAAATAACAAGAAGGTTTGGATCCTTCATAAGCCAGAGAAAGCTCTGAGCACCAGTTGAAACAAACAATACTACACAAATGCCCCTCACAAACCTCTCTTCAAAACCATATAAAGAACTCTACATTCGATTTCCCCAACCAACTAGATATTGACGAACTCTACTCAAACCACTCATCGTCATCACGGTCTAAGATAAGCATATTATACTTACTGCCTTGTTAATGGAAGAATACTAACTTTTCAGATAGCTCTAGAAACTTAATTCGTTTAGGATATGACTTGCGCACAGAAAGGGTTATTATGAATCACATTATACCTTTGTAACTACTTTGTTCTGCTATTTTTTATTTTTTTGGCTAAATTACATCAGGGGTCCTTTAAGTTTAAGGTTTGTAACAAATTGGTCCTTTATGTTATTTTTGTCACACATAAGTCCTTTAAGTTTGAGGTTTGTAACAAATTGGTCTTTTAAGTTATTTTGGTCAGACATAAATCTTTTAAGTTTGTAAACATTTTCAATTTGGTTCTTCTGTTGACCAAACATTACAAAAACGATGATGTGGCAGAAGAACTAAATCGCAAACATTTACAAACTTAAAAGACTTATGTGTGACCAAAATAACTTACTTAAAGGACTTATGTGTGACCAAAATAACTTAAAGGACCAATCTGTTACAAACTTCCCCTGATGTAATTTAGGCTTTTTTTTTTTTACTTTAACATTTGAATCCGAAGAGAATAAAAAATAGTAATAATTAGTACTAGTAATACTATTATTTGATGCTTATTTACGTCCTGTTTGGATAAACAACTTAATTAAGCGTTTATAGCACAAAAATATACAAAATAAGTACTTATGACTTAGCTATTTCTCTAACAAAAAAATAAATAAAGTTAAATTGTTTCATATAATCTATAAGTTGTTTTCATTAGCTATCCTGGAGAACTTATATGAAAATAAGTTGAAAACAACTTATGAATTCGTCATAAATTGTTTCCATAAGTTCTCCCAAACTGTCTCGGAAGTGTTTATGTCATTATCAGTAGTTAAGTTGAAATAAGTCAATCCAAACATGCTCTATAAGAGAAGTTGAGAACTATTTTGTAATCATGTTGGTTGATTTTGTAGGGGGAGTGCATTTCCAGCTGCTAGTATTGCCCAAGAGGAAAAATGTCTTTGGGACAGAAACAAGAGACTAGCCATATGTGGTGACTTCTGTGTTAGTCCCAATGTTGAAGGTGCCATAGATAGTGGATTGGCAGCAGCTTTAAGGCTTAAAGATATCAGTTCCAGCTGTTTATAGTTGAAGTATTGAAGCCTTTGAACATTATCATTTCTAATTTTCCAAACTTTAGTGTGAATTTGTTCTGGTTTACTTTTTTCTGGGAAAATTTGTTTAATATTTTTATTCAAGACATAGTTGTATTATATTTAGTGTGTTCGGAAAACATCAAAATTACTTGGAGCAAAAGCTACATATTGGAACTTCTAAAAATTTAAGTGGGAGAGCTATAAACTCACGGTGGCGATTGCTCACCGCTCACCCAAGGCTAGTCTACTATAGCTGTGAATTTGTGGTCATGATATTGTTGAAAATGCAAGTCTTGAGTTAAGTGATGACAATGTATGTGTAAAGATTTGTACACTTGCTGTCTTAAGGTTTCATTATTATGCTGTCTAATATGATTTCTTTGGTTTGTAATGACTTATATCATTTGGTACTAATTAGTTATGGTTGATTGGACTGTGAGACTTTTAAGAAAAGGAAAAACAAATAACACAAAACTTTGCCATACAAAACTCAGTATTCAATTATCCATTATATCAAGGCTTGTGTTGTTTACATAAAAAAGAAGATATGTATGCATATATAAGTTCAACTAATAATTCACTAATTCCATCATTAACCCATCATATTAGTCCCCTGATTAGACAAATTTTTGTAATATTATTTGAGATCCAAAAAAGTTCTATACGGATTTTATTAATTAATTCTTTTTGTATAATTATATCTGATATTTTTAATGGAAAGTTAAAGACCTTTGTACAAAAAAAATTCCCCTTTCACATATATTTTTTTGGATAGCACATGGGTGACATAAAATTTGGTGACATTGGTGACATTGACCAATTACAATGTCACAATGTTTGTGACAGAAAGAGAAACACAAGCATGTGACATTGTGATTGGTCAATATCACCAATATCACCCAGATGTTACTGAAGTGCTATCCTATTTTTTGTGATGGATAATAATTAAAAGAGGTAATATCCACGTCTGATCCCTCAAGATGAGTTTGAAGATTTTGTTTGTTTTCACCTGCCAAAAAATTCATTGGTGAAAATTTAATCTCATTATTTTAAGATAATGTTTGCAATACCATATCCTCCATATACCATAAATTCCATGCCACGTGGCACAAACAAAATCACAAATCCATAGTGTCTACTCTATATTATTATCACATAAAAAGACCTTGTTTTGTTGTCCATACCAATTACAAAAAAAGAATTTGAAATGGCATCTTCAATGATGGCTTCTGTGAGTTTGAAACCAACTCCTTTCAGTTTCACTGTTGAGAAATCTTCAGTTAGAGGACTTCCTTCCCTTTCAAAGCCCTTCAAAGTTGTTGCCAGTGGTGTCAAGAAGATTAAGACTGACACACCTTATGGTTAGTTCATTACCACCTTTTTTTTCTTAGTTCAATTACATGCATGCATACATATATTATTGTTGATTATGATTATTTTATAAACTACTATATATAACTTTTTTTCACTTTCTAATTTTGTTAATATGATTTTAGGAACTGGAGGTGGCATGGCCTTGCCCGATGGAAAAGATGCTTCTGGCAGGAAACAAAAGGTGTGTTTAATTTTTTATTTATTTTGGTGGAATTTTATGTAACATATATAATTGTATAAAATATATTAACATAGGCTTGTGGTTGAATTCAAGTATTTAACTTAATAAACTTTTTTTTGAGGTTCAATTGTACTAGAGAATCTAAGTTCAGATATGATTGAAATAACCATAACCATAAGTCAGATTTTAGTTATCTTCCGATCGAACTACGAATTATCAAGATTTATTTCCATGGGAATGCCAGAGGGTTAAAACCAAAAAAAATAGTAATTTATTCAACTTTTGGCTTTGGACTCTTGGTCTACAATTTAATTCTTTATAACCCTCTCTTCTATCTAGTTTCTTATATGAAAAACTAAGTAGTTTCTAAGGTATAGGAAAATTTATCATTATAGTCCTTAACATCTTAACCACATAGGCTAATTGAATGGATTTCACATGATTCAGAGATTAAAAAGAGAGTGATTCTTAAGGGATTAAGTTGAAGATTTATTGTTTAATTTAAACATTTATTTATAGGTAGTAAATACAACTTAGGAATATGTACTTGTTTTTTTACACAGATTATTTTTATAGTGATATCCAAACATATAAAGTTTCTCACAAGATAAAGTAAAGTGGATTTTATAAGAATCTAATGAAATACATTAAGGAAAAGAAAATATTAATTAACTTAACTTTCATGTTTATGATAACTAGAACATTGTTATCTATTATTTGAGTGTCCCTAATATTTTTGGGCTTTCTGGATTGTTTGTTTATAGTTTTCATCTCATCTCATCTTCTAACTTCTGAATTTCAATTTTATTCAGGGAAAGGGTGTTTACCAGTTTGTGGACAAATACGGTGCTAATGTTGATGGATACAGGTAACTTACTTTCATTTTTTCTGAATTCTAGGTCCAGTTTTGTTTACATATTTAATAACATAGTTAAGTGAAATAATTATGTAATGAGAGGAACTCATCTCAATTATACAATCATGATATAGGCGGTCAAAATTATAACATTTTTTTTTTTTAATCAAATTATTATGATCATTCATGCATTATTATGTAATCAAGACTAATGTCTCTCATATTTGGACTGATACTCTAGTAGCTCATACATATAAAAAAAAATAATTGGAGTTCAATCTAATTAAGTAATCAGTTCAAAACTAATGTCTCTCATGTTATGGATATTGATTTTAAATTATTAATTATTTTCATTCAATTATATAGACTTTGACCTACTTATTCAAAAATCAAAATGTAATTTTCCTGTTTTATTATGCAGCCCTATCTACGAGCCAAAGGACTGGTCTCCAACCGGTGATGTCTACACTGGAGGTAAGAAACTTCTTTTTTTTTTGGGTAACTTTGATGTCTTAAAATTGACTCCAACATAAAATAGCATGAACTGTAGGGATTTATTGTCCTCTAAAGCAATGTTTTAAAAACTGGATCGAGCCAATAAGTTCAGCTCATTGAAATGGGAATCAATTACTGCGCTGGTTCAGAACTGAGCAATTCGTTTTAAACGATAAAATAAGTAAACTGATGAACACACCTATTGTTGATGTTATAATGTGATCATGAATGTGTTAGAATATCATCAAGTATTGATTTTTTCATCAATGATTCAATTTTTATTTTTATTTATAAAGTGGATTGTTTACATTATAAAGTGCATTTTTATTTTTATTTTTGGTTCAACCTAAAAACTATCTTCGCTTTTTACAAATTACAATGTTTTGAGTGTCATGTTATCAACTATTTCAAGATCGCATTGGCTATACAAAGATTTTCTTGATCAAATCCAAATGTTAAAGAACATTTTTTTTTCCTAGCAATAGTATGATAACAAAATTTCACAACTTGCAGGTACGACTGGTTTGGCTATCTGGGCAGTAACTCTAGCTGGTCTTCTAGCTGGTGGTGCACTCCTTGTCTACAACACAAGTGCTTTGTCACAATAGACTCTGCTAAGTTGATATTTGTGTTTCAATATTCCATGTAGCTCTAAAAATGAAGGATATACTCATCAATTACTTTGTGGACATAGTTCCTTCTGTTCTATAAATATTGTGTGGATTTGAAGAAAAATCTTTGTTTATATAACCATGCATATCTATGGGTCATCAACATGTTAATCCATGAACAGAAAACATGCATTGTTTATAAGTGATAGTCTACTCTACTTCTTAAAAGAACATGGAATATAACTACTGTCAATGTGTCATTTTACGATCTATGTGAAAATTCTCTCAAAAATAAAATAAAAAAATCTATGTGAAAAGTATACTGAGATTGCAACATTTCAATCCACTCCACTTCACAAAAGAACAAGTATAAATATTAACCGTAAGAAATAAGGAACGTAGCTATTGATTACTGTCATGATGCATTATTGAGTTGCAAAATCTGATTAATCTTGAGGCATCCCATCGTAAAGAAGTTGCTTTTTTTTTTTTTTTTTTTTATAGTAATGAAGTGCATGTATGTAGTACTATTACTTATGTCACAAAATCCTGGGCATGGATCAATCAATAAACAGAATACAAAAAATTCTCTCTGAATCATTCTGTACTTGCAAAAGTACAATAATCGTAATTAGGGTTTAGTCTGTATTGGTCATGCCTTGAGAATGATCCCAAGAGGGGTATTTATAACCGTTTGTGGACTTGTGTTTCCGTGACTTAGGCCCCAAGTAACTTGGGCCCTAAGTCGGTTCCAAGGGTTTCTAGATGTTTTTAGAAGCATTAGAGGCGGCGCCCATGGGAGTCAGGACCCTTTTGGAGGGACATCGGTCCTTAGAAGTATATTTGGCGGTCCACATTCAAACATAATCATTTCATTTAAGTATTTAGCCTTTGGCTTATGGAAATCTTCCTTGTTATCTTTGATAATACTAGTACTTGTACATTAGATTCAAATGACACCTAATGTAGGAAAAGAATGTGTTTTCATGCTGTAAGCGGTCTCGGCATTAATCAGTTTCAAACAAAATCCACCGTTAATTTGAGATCGGAGGCTAAAATGTAAAGCACATAATGCGGGGAAATTCAAATCGCTAGTACATATCCTCAACCTCAGTCAGTAAAAGATTTATCAACAATTTTTCATGATATTTGTCTTGCAAAAACTTTTCATGATATTTTTAAATAAAATGAATTTTCTAGATTATACACCAATAGCAATCTGAAAAGGTAATTCAATCAGTGACCACACTGATGCATATAATACAAATCTACAACTAAACATCAATACGCATTGTTCATTTCTGTTGGGTCACATCACACATTCATGCAAAGAAACAAATAGGATTTTCAAGCGCTCCCATTAGGTATTTTCATTCATGCAAACAAACTAACAGATCAAAGTTGTGATTCAATTCTATGCTTTGTTTTTGTATGCAGTTAAAGAACTAAACTCATATTATAAAACGTTTATGTTTTACATGATTAGTTTTTAAAAGGTTCTTTCTTACTTCTTCCCATGCATGAAACCATGAAGAAACAACAACTAAATTTTAGCTTTCTCGGCTTTATGCTCTTGATCTCATCTTTCATGGTAAGGAACCTTCTATTTTGATTTTTTTTCTTCTTTTCGATGTGATGGTTCAAAGTATCAATTTATTGTTTCATCATATCTAAAATGGGTGTTCTTCAAATGCAGTTGGCAACCACAGCCATATAGGTGTACTGAGAACAAATCCTTCTTGATTGCTGCCTATGACACTATGACATCATCATCATTGTTGACTTCCCTTAATTCATGCATAACTATTATTGTTTAGGATCAACTATCATTAGTCAGTATAGATGACTTACCTTATTCATGCACATTTGTTTTCCTCTACTGTAATTTCAATTCAATGCATTTAATTATCTTGTAAATGCTTTTGATTACTTTGTAAAGCTTGGACAGCCGTGTGTAAACATACAACA
>Ga0315913_1000217_pt1 | contig 43047 bp, 17 predicted proteins | sample MpolsnodulesMG_FD_207736 | JGI IMG/M metagenome (GOLD analysis project Ga0315913, IMG submission 207736) | Medicago polymorpha root nodule microbial communities from Los Angeles, California, United States - small nodules | ecosystem: Host-associated > Plants > Roots > Nodule | place: USA...
TCTTAAAAGTTTAAGCATAATTAAACAAATTTAGATTTAGTAGGGACTAAAACTGAGTGCGTAATTTTTTTATATGGACTAAAAGCACTATTAAAATTATGTAAGGATTAAGCTTAAAAGATCCCAATTTTATAGGGACCAAAAACATATATGTCATTTACCACATGGCAGCCATGTCACTTGAAATGTCCATGTGGTATGTCTGAGTCAGCATTTTGTTAGCCTAGTCAGCACAGTTTGACGGCAAGGACCAAACTTACAAACGGATAAAAACCCTTCTCCAATATAATTTTTAAGTTCCCCCAAATGAGAAAAATTTTGTATTATGAAGAAAATTGAACCCTCAAAGCATTCTCCACTCAATGTCATCTATATCTTGCACTTGCTCCTTTCTTTTTTATCAAACCTCTGCCTTCCCTTGTCCTCCGAACTCGCAAACAATACCTAAAAGAAGATATTATGTTACTAAGGTTTATTCTATTTTCATAATGGTTTATGTTGTTGAATTTTATGGATTAACCTTAATCAAGAATTACAATAATAAATCATTATATCAACTATTAATTCTAATTATAATATTGCATTGTAATTAGAAACGGACCGTGATGGATTAGACTTCTCATAGTAAGTCTGTTGAGATCTCTCTCTCCCTACTAGTGCTTATATATCCCGACTATTCCATTGAGTCAGATAACTTTTCATTCTAAAGCATTAAGAAGTGAGAATAGAGTCTCTCAACCCTACTCCTTTCCTGGTTTCTATGACAACATCATTCAACTACCATCTGATCATGGTACACATTTACCGTATTTTATAACATGCCATAATTTTGTATCCATGATTTTGGACTATCTCCGTTAAATTTCCTTCATATAGAATTTCAACATGTGGCATTCGCTTAAATAGTATTTCGACACAAGAACATAATGTTCAAGGAATATAGAATCCAGAACAGTAGCATCAAACTATACGTGATTATGAAACACCAGAATATATTTAGCTACAATCTTGATGTTTGACAAAATGTATATAATGGTTTATACTTTATAGTCATGGTTGATTTTTATTTCCCCTTGTATTGTGCACCGTGAAAAAAGTTCATACAACTATATAGGCCTAAAGATTATTACTGATAGTTTACATTTCCACTATTTGTCCAGCTAGAGACAGTTTTGACTAGATGATTATTCACAATGAGTGCAATACAAAATGAAACTAGAGACTCAATGCATATTTTGAAGGCACACCTATGCCACTGATTGGAGCATGTAATCCTTTAGAATCACTTCTCTGAGAGCATCTTTTCAATTTCACCATTTTTGTTGTACATATCCACAATTTTCTTAGCATATGAAGGCATGTGTCTATCAGCCCTGCAACCATTTATGTTTCAACAATATAAACAAATCACACTTTTGCATCAAAGTGAAGACGGCCATAAATAAATTATCTTGCATACCTTTCCTTTCCCCATAACCGGTTTACGTATAAATAGTTCCGAATGGTGTGATAATCAAGCGAGTATCGTGCAAATTCAATGCCCTTTGGACCAACCTGAACATAGAAAGCAGAGCCAAAAAACATAAACAAAAAATTACTATGTTAAGCATATAAATGTTGTATACATATATCAAATTATCAATGGAAAAATTGTTTAAGAGCCATTTACCAAATTTAGTAAAAATGCAATCAGGTTTCCAACAAATTTTGGGGCAGGCTGAGGAGGACCTCTTCCTGATTAAATCAGACATTCCAAGGAAAAATAATCAAATATTCATCGTTAATCAAAACAAATAGAGAAAAGATACTTAAGGTAAAAACCATGGTAAGTTAACTTCATGTTCTCCCATGGAGAGATAAATCCACAGAATTTCATCAAAAAGAAAATATCTTAAATAAAGCAAGTGAACATGAGGTCAAAATCAGTGTTCTCAGATAGTGGCCATAGCATAGAAGCATTTGAATAAACCGCAATTGGCAACACTGGTCCAGATTCAAGTACTAAATATAGGATCATAATCACAAAAAAAGTGTAATAGAAACTTCTATAAAATAAATACATTACAAAATGAATTCCAAGCATACCAAATTTAGCTTTATCATCAGCCTTAACAGTTTCCATGACAAATGGTCGCCTGTCCCCCTGAATAATACTACGAAAAATTATATCTGTTTTTTTCGAGAGAGAGGATTCTTCAAAGAAACAACGCTGCTAACTTACTGAATTAATTGTTGGAGTAATCTCTAGTAAGTTCTTTACAAGACTCATCATCTCTCTTCCACGTTCATTCCTGTCATTTCAAGAATAAAATATGCAGAATCAACTTCTAGTAAAACCATATGTCTTCAAGAAACATTTATGTATGACAATTCAAGAAAAAATGTAGACCCAAAGAATGTGCAAAAAGTGACTTAGACATCTTCAAAGTAGCTTTACCTGACAGTAATATATTGTGGATGTTGTGTCATGCTGATTCCAGAATATTTTGGTACGCCCATATATCCAACGACCAAGTCCTGAAAATATCATACCATGTAATAAAGTGATAGTTTTTTATAATGAAAAAAATGATGGTGAAGAAATTGGAATGGAACAATGTGTATACAAGTGAACAAGTAGATGTAAAAAACTCGGTCGTCCTAAGTTCAGGTGAAATAAAATGCATGCTAAAATGACAAGAAAGTTGAGAAGAGAATGACTTACTGCTAAACCATTTGTATAGTCAAAACAGCTGCAGAAGAGAGAGAGATTCTGACCAATTAGTGCAACATAAAATGAAGGACCATATAAGAAATCAAAACGAAACCAAACTCGTGACTCTAAACACAGTAAGAGAATAAATAACCTGTAGCAAGATGGAGCAATAACATCAACCAAATCATTTGCTGGGAGACAGAAATAAGGAACCTGTTCAAGTTAAAATTTAAAACTAAATGAATATTTTTGTTTGTGAATCCATGGAATAGTAAAATAAAAGGGTCTTCTTTTACCTCTTCAATACGACCGTCCAAATGCTTCAAGTGAACCTGCCAGGAAGTTTAAACCGGCACTGAGTAAGGCAATATATAACCTTGGTAATAAAGCAAGAGACGGAGTTATTGATTGCGAATGGTGGACCATGGAGGAAACCCAAAAATCTGCAGTTTTAAGCCATCATGCAACGCCATGGCGCAGCCAACCTTCACAAATAGGCCATGGAGGTTGTAGAAAAGTCTGAGGGCAGTTGGCATGAGGCTATAGTAAACCATTATTTTAAATGAATCAGTTGGTATAATGAATTGTCCAATTTATATTACATTGCCTGACCAATACATTGTGGTAGTACTGAGGACAGAAACTTTTCATCAAAGGTTTTTCCTCTTCGCAAAATGTTATTCTACAAGAGTTCTTGTTCCATTCGCCTAATGCAATTTTCTAAATGACTCCTTTTTACCCTTATTTCTCCACATTTAACCAATTGAATCTACTCTAACTAACTGCCCCACCTAACTACTACGAGCTCCCTTTTTTCTCTTGAGAAAATACCCATCTCATCTTCTTAATACATCAAGCTGCCTACGCCCTAGGGCCATGTTACATCAAGATGTCTACGCCCTAGGGCCATGTTGGATAAACAGCTAAACTAAGTGCTTATAGTATAAGGGATTATCACATAAGTGCTGATGTATAAACTATTTTTATCAGAAAAGGTAATATAAAGTCACAATTTTCATATAAGCCATAAACAATTTCCGTAAGCTATCTCAGGAAGCTAATGGAAATAAGTAGAAAACAACTTATGGACATGTAATAAGTTGTTTTCATACACTCTTCTAAACAGTCTAACAAGTGTTTATGCTAATAAAAAACTTAAATAAACTAATTCAAACAGGTCCTTATAAAACATGAGTTTTCAGCAGAGAACCTTGTAATCTTGCATAAACTCATAATGGAGAACTGTTTCAGGGGAATCACTCGCAGCATTTAGAAACTTATCCAGTCCTTCCCTGGTTCCATTGTCCACTGTCGAATAAGGAACATAGAAATTTTGAATTTGTCCAACATAATCAAAACATTGCAACAAAAATGATGAATAGCAAACACAAGACCTGCATACCACAATTTGTGCCTAAAACATAGAGCTTATCCAAATTCAAGTGGTGCTCCACAGATCTTAATGCTGCAATTGAAGAAATTATTCTGCATTACAATATAACCAGTCACAATGGAGAAAGGGAATGGAAACTAGAAAAGAATAAACCTTTACAGTAGTTGTACCTTGGACCTGGCAACCTACACCACAGAAAAGAAGACGCTTGACACCTGCAGCCTGTCAATGATGAAAATTCAAACAGTCATAGAATGAATATAAAAAGGCTTCTTTGAACAATATCTGAGATTGAAAATAGGACATGCACAGTTGGTGTAAACTAGTTTTACACTTACGTTCAATGAGAATAAAGTATTTTGTAGTTATTTTAAAATGCTGTTACAAAAAGAGCTTTTTTGGCAATATAGAGTTCTAACTGGATGGATGACAGTGTCAAATAATTTTACACTGACAATGTATATCTATTAAACTTAATCTAAAATTGATGGAACTAAACAGAGGAGTGATATATGCACATAAATCATTGGAAATGGATATGTTGTCTTCTCTTCCAGTTTTTTTTTTTTTTTGAGAGGTTCTCTTAAAGTTACATACTGTAATAATTTAAGTATTTGACCTTCTTGGACTCTCTACAAGTTATTCTTGATACCAACAACTCCGTTGTAGATCTCTCTCCACTAAGGGTCAGAGAAATAACATAAATTGTAAGAAAATATCCAGCTCAAAACAATGAACAACTTTTTTTGATGGACCAAATGCTCTTAGGCATTGTCAAAAAATGTGATCATTTTACTGTCACATCTCAACTCTTTTTCCCCTCTTAATTTTGTTGGAAAAAAAAGAAGAATGCAAAAACAATTGAATTACGTAGAGAACATCCTCAAAACTCTCATAATCAGCCAACAAAAATGGTCATTAGCATCTCCCGAATTCTAATAGTTTGAAGATTCCTAGAAATTGAGAGCACATGGCAAATTAAAGGCATACGATAAAATGACAATGGGTCTGATTTCTTTGTGATGTTTTATTAGGATCCTAGCAATGGAGGATCTTCCAAAACTAGGGAAATCGGATTGTTCGCCCGTAGCTTTTATCTCCTACTCTAGAGCACTATCAACACAATTTTCAAAATAAGCTTCCTAATCTCTCTAAGGGAAGTTTAGTAGTCTCATTTATAAGTCATAGGACTAGAGTACAGTTTATTAGAACAGAAAAACAAATTTGCCTAACTACCGTTTCTCTTTTTCCTATAATACACATACGTAATTATATCTTTTGTTGAGTATTCTTTTAGGTGCCTATCATGTTTCACATAATACCAAGATACTAGAACACCTTAGACAGAACTTCCACGTGGTTTGTAACCTTCATCCATTTGAATGAAAACTTCTTTTAAATATCTTTCATGAATAAAATAGATGATTTTAATTGTGTAAAGAATTTGAATCTACGTGCAATTGAAAGATGTAAACACTAATCAGTGCTTATATGACACATTCTCCAACAAAAAGGGAATCACAAACCTCAACAAGCGCGAGGGTATTAAGGTTAGGAGATAATGTTGGCTTGACACCTTTAGCAGCCATCACTTCTTCTGGTGTCCTGCATGAAATGAAGTACTTTAATAAGTAAACCTATATAGTGAGATAATTAACAGATTCAATTGAAAATGAAACAACCAGATGGAAACCTTGCTAAAACAGGTCTGGGAGCAAATCTGTCGTCAGGATCACTGTGATATACAAAGTTAGATCAATGTTATTTACAAAGAAAGGTAGTCAGATTATAGAAAGAAAAACATTAGAAACATGGACTCCAATCAAAACATGTAGATTATTCACGATACCTTTGTACACAAATGACAGCTTCAACCATGCCTGATTTAAGCATTTCAATTGCAATGGTTGTTACTATACCAGTCCACTGAGCTCCTATGAAAATAACAAATTTTACAAGTAAAACTGTCCATCAGAACTTTGATAACATGACTATGCCTATCATAGACATAAATGTAAAAATAATTTAATCAACAAATTAGTTGCAACTGCAGGACATTTCAGAACACAATTTCATTGTACAGCAAGTCAAGTAAATCTTAAATTACAATTAAACTTTTGGTCTGTCCAAAAACTCAATGAGGGCCTGTTTGCATTTACTAATTTAAGCTTAACTACTAGGATAGGAACCTGTAAAACTGTTAAAGAGAACATATAGAAACAATTTATGAAATGTCCATAAGTTGCAATCAGCCTATTTCCATAAACTCTCCTTGATAGCTTATGAAAACAACTAATAGCCTATATGAATTCAGTTTGACTTTATTTTATCTTTTCGTTATAGAAATGGCTTATACATAAACACTTGTATGATAAGCACTTAATTAAGTTGTTTATCCAAACAAGGCGTTAGTCATTGACATTGAAACCTTACTCCAAGGCCCATCATTTTTTTCACTCCCTCTTGTCCTCATAAAGTTATTGTAAAGGGCTGTCAAATCAAGCAATAGTAGTATTTACCATACCATGTAAAAGCATCCAATTTATAGGGTAATCCATGAAATTGATAAACCGAAACTGAAATCGGTTCAAACTAAATACTAAAGGAAACAGAAATATTTATATCAATGAAACATTTCAATGGATCCTAATTTCTATGATCCTAAATAAATTTAGGAGGCCATCACAGTATGATAGGAACAAACTGGTATTACTACAAAAAATGGGGAACAATTTCTGGATTATAGAATAGTGGCAGAGCTTTGAGGGTTTTCCCACCTCCCAATGCCAAAAGGCCCGTATTCTTTCAAATGACAAGTTGATGTCCTCCCTATTTATATGCAGCCTAACTATTCCATTATCTAATTACCCACAAAGGGGTTACCTACCAATGTCACATACCAGAAAACCATTGAAAAAATGCTTCTTAAAATGTAAAGAATGGCCAAGAGGTCCCACCAAAAAACCAGGAAAGAATAATTTAAAATGCTTAGTTTGAACTCTAAAACTTAAGAGCAATAAATACACTGAACTCAAGTCTCTCGAATTTGATATAGTGTCATACTCATTAGAACGAGGAAGCATAAGAGTTAAACAATTTTAAAGTCAGAATATACCTTCGACAGGGTTAAGTTTCCGAGCATACAGAAGTTCCTCATAGACCCCTAAGTAGGTCTCATCTAAGGTATCAGTTTTTCTCCCTCTACCATGAACAACAGGTTCCAATTTCTGAGACAGAAAAAGAATGATAAAGAGCCCAATCAATTTTGGTTTGTATAAACTTTGTCATTTTCTGGATGTAGTTATATCAGTTATGAAAATTCTCATCATTAATGCTTATAAGAATATGAAGGCAATGCTTGAATTAGGCATAAAATGAATGAAGTTCAATTTAATGCTGAAATCATAAAGAAATAACTGCTGCATATTGAATTTCAATTCGATATAATTCCTTATCAGCTTTGTGCAACAAAATGTACTACCATAGTCATGATAAGTAATCATTCAATAGAAGTGAACCATTTTCTTATCACTAAAAGTAAATCTGGTTCAAATGCCAGATTCATCTACACTAGAATGGCTGCTTTTTTATTATTTCCACTAGGTGCAAACTAATTGATGAGATAATGTGGCTAAGCAACGCAGCTTTGTTCCCAAAAAGTATCACCTTGTTAGCAACTTTGTAAAATAAGCGGACATAAAACTTTAGTCGGAGAAGAAAAGGGTTCCTTTCCTTCAAGCAGGAGCTGGTGTGCTCTATTATCTATGTTCTTTTCTCTTTCAGATTCAAGTCCTACTATGTTTTTACACTTGGCCTAACTAACTCATCCTTACAACACTGGCCTCTAAGATAAAGGGTGTCTCTCATTTTAATTTTTTAGGAGTTATCTCTTTTAAATGCGAGACTCGGGTTTTTTTCAATATACCCTTCATGCCCAGTACTATTGGACTGGATGCGTGGATAACTTGATGGACGGCCCAAATGAATAGCTCTGCCGTATTATTTTTTTAATATTAAGACTAACTCAACCTTACAAAATCAACTTGATCCCTACATCTGACATAATGCTAACAATTACAAACAATATTAAAAAGTCCTTTCATATCACATAATGATTTCAAAATCAAAAAACAGAATTTTTTAACCAAGTTGATGAGTAAAGTTTACATGACATGGATAAGCATCACTCATAAATTAAAGAGAGTTACTTCAATTTTAGACATTCCATCTCCCAAGAAAGCACAAGCATTCTTAACATGAGCAATATAATATGTATCACACAATCCACACTGACTGCATTGATCTTTAGCTGGGTAGGTTCCACCTGGAGGGATAGGTTTTGACCTTTTCCTCCAGTCTTGTTTTGAAATGGAGGATTCTGCTACAAAAAGAAGAAGAAGGGTAAGACTGATATGAGAAAAGAGAAATGAAGGAAGGTTGCATGCACACTATGAAGCACGGACGCTCATCAAATTAGGCATGTCCCAGACACAGACACAACACCGACACATATAATTAAAATTATGTATTTTCTTAAATTATTATCAGTGTCGGCTTAACAGTGGTTCATAGCATGCAGAGAAAAAGAAGAGGTGGTAGGTAGTACTTTACCTTGTGATGAAGAAGAAGCACGGATGGAGAGAGAAAGGGGTAGCGAAGAGAGAGAAGACATTGCTTAGCAGTAAACTCAGTTCAGCTGAGTGAGTGAACACCGATGATGATGTGGCTTTTTCTCTTTCACACAAGTCACAACATTAGTAATAAAGAAGAGGATTTTTTTTTCTTTCTCATGTTAACTCTTCTGTTTTGTCCGGAAAAAGAAAAAAAAAGTAAGTACCAGAGTTTGACATGTATTATTCACTTAATTTATTTTGATCAAATGTACTATAAAAGAAAATGTTCTTTATTTCAAAATAATTGTTACATTTTTTTTTTCATATACATGATAGTACACAATTTTGATCATAATTATTTTTAATACTCTATTAACAAAAACTATTAAGATTTGTCTTTTTATTTATAATAGAAATAAATATGCTCAAAATTAAAGTTATATCAATACTATACACTGTCAAATTGTAACAATTATTTTGATCAGAATGAGTAGTGTATAAGTTTGTATTATTCTATTTATCTTAATGAATATTATAAAATATTAATTTTTATAATTTTTTTTAATAAATAATTAAACTTATTCATAATTAAAATTGTACACCGACATGATTGAAACTAAAATCGTAAAATTGTTTGGGACAGAAAGAGTAATAATTATAAGAATTTTCTTTGGGATTTGCTTTTATTTTATTTTAAGAAAGAAATAAAACTATTTACAACATACCTCAATTGAAAATTTTCATTTTATTGAAGTTTTTATTTTTGTATTAACCTTCCATTCCTAGAAGATGGGATCTTAGCAATTCAAACTCAAGTTATTCTCAACAATTTGTTTTTTTATGAACCTCATTAACCATTTCATCTGTTTGATTATTTTATTGATGTTATATTCAGTAGACACCAACCCATTGAATATAACTCATTTTTACTATTGATGTTGGATTCACTAGACACCAACCCATTGAATATAACTCATTTAATGTTAAGGATAGTTTTTGAGTAAAAAATCAATTTTATAACATTAAAAAATTCATTATCATTGGTGTTTATTAATAAAAATCTCACAATAAAGACCAAAGGGTATATTAGTTCATTTCTGTATACTCCTCCGTTTTTTCTCTTTTGATGTTTTACCTCTTGACACAAGTCTTAAAAAGTAATTAAAGTATACAAATATTTGTATGTTTTGGACTAAAAAGTGCTTATTTGTAAACTTGGAAAAAAATATTAAATATACTAAAACATCAAATATTTTGAAATAGAGTTGAAGTCCTAAAACATCAAAAGAAAATGAGTTAGAGGTTTAGTCATATAATGAAACAACAAGAATCAACTCTTTTGGATCTAAAAGCTTATGAGGAAGGACTTAGAGGTTTTGACTTCATTTGTAAAACTTATGAAGAAAAGCTCAAGTATCTTTGTCAGAAGCTACAAGAAAAATGTGATGGAAAACCTTTAAGTAAACATGAAATTGTTCCTGAAGATTTTATTATATCTGGCATTGACAGAAGCAAAGTAGCTTCTATGATTTATAGCATTTACAAGAACAATAGTAAAGGGATTGGATTCTCAGAAGGGAAACCTAATGGAATCAGTCTTAAAGCATGTTGTGAATGCATCAAGGAAGGATTGAAAACTTTTTTTGTGCCTGAAGGTGCTAAGTCTGAAACTGTTGTTCAGTCACAACTTGAAGCTTTTAGTTCTAAGATTAAGAATATTTCAAAGTCAAGGAACTCTAAGTTTAAGGCAATGATAAACTCTGACTCTAAGACTCCAAAGATCAAGATTCTGAGGAGATCAGAACATGTACCTCAGAGTCTGATGAACTCAGAATCTGGTGTCTTAAAGCCTAAGTTTCAGAGGAAGAAAACAGTTGTTGCTTCTTCGAAACCAAAACAAAAAGGTGTTAAACCTAAGGTATTGAGTGATCAGAAGCTACCAAACTTTCAGAACAAGGTACAAAAGAAGAAGAGTAAAACTTCCAGTACTAACGTCAAAGGACCCATAAAGATATCGGTACCCAAATATGAAATTGTCAATATTTGGGATATGCCTAAGAGCAAAGGAAAAGCAAAGATCTTGGTACCTAGACAGCGGTTGCTCAAGACACATGATAGGAGAGAAGTCTATGTTCCTTACTCTAATAACAAAAGAAGGAGGAATTTTGAAATTTGGAGGCAACCAAACTGGCAACATCATTGGTACATGAACTATTGGTAACTCTTCTAACTCTATTATAAATGTGTGGTTGGTAGATGGTCTTAGACATAACCTACTTAGTATCAGTTAGTTTTGTGATAATAATTATGATGTGATGTTTGATAAGACCAACTGCACAGTAGTTAACAAAAACGATAACTCCATAATATTTAAGGGAAAAAGGATAGATAATGTCTATAAAATTAACTTCTCTGAACTGATTGATTAGAAGGTAGTTTTCCTTCTATCAGTGAATGATAAGAAGTGGGTCTGGCGCAGAAGGTTGGGACACGCCAACTGGAGATTAATCTCTAAACTTAGTAAGTTACAACTTGTCAGAGGCTTACCAAACATTGATTATCATTCAGATGCACTTTGTGGTGCATGCCAGAAAGGGAAGATTATGAAATCTTCTTTTAAAACAAAAGACATTGTCTCAATCTCCAGACCCTTAGAATTACTCCATATTGATTTGTTTGGACCAATTAATACTGCATCTTTATATGGAAGTAAGTATGGATTAGTCATTGTTGATGATCACAACAGATGGACTTGGGTTAAATTCCTAAGAAGTAAAGACAGTGCATATGATGTGTTCAACAGCTTCTGCACTCAAATACAGTCTGAAAAAGAAATGAAAATTTTAAAGGTCAGAAGTGATCATGGGGGAAAATTTGAAATTGTCCATGAATTCTCTTCTCTTAGAACTCCAAAGCAAAATGGAGTTGTAGAAAGAAAGAATAGAACTTTACAAGAAATGGCTAGAACCATGATTCATGAAAATAATTTGGCTAAACATTCATGGGCAGAAGTAGTGAGTACAACATGTTATGTCCAAAATAGAATCTATATTAGACCTATCTTGGAGAAAACAACATATGAACTCTTTAAGGGAAGAAGACCCAATATCTCTTACTTTCATCAATTTGGATGTACCTGTTACATTCTAAATAATAAAGTCTACCTAAAGAAATTTGATGCCAAGGCCCAAAGAGAAATCTTCTTAGGTTACTCTAAAAGGTCAAAGACATACATAGTGTATAATTCAGAAACATTATGTGTTGAAGAATCAATGCACATCAAATTTGATGACAAGGAGCCTGGAAGTAAAACTACATAGGAAGGTGATAGTTTTGCTGATATACAAGCACCGGAAGATACTTCAGAATCTGATCAGACTCAAGAGTCTGAAGAAAGTCCAGAAGCTGAATCCACTTCAGAAGCTCAAAATGAAGTTGCTTCTGATGAAGCTCAAGATGATTCCTAGCAACCTAATCAATCCAAGAATACATTCAAGTACAAGCCTTCACATCCAGAGGATCTAATCATTGGAAACAAAGAGATTCCCAGAAGAACAAGATCATATTTCAGACAAGAAGAGTTTATAATGGCATTGTTATCAGTGATAGAGTCTGCTACTGTAGATGAAGCACTATCAGATGATGGATGAATACTAGCAATGCAAGAAGAACTCAATCAATTTCAAAGAAATGATGTGTGGGATCTGGTACCCAAGCCTCAACACAAGAACATTATTGGAACAAAATGGGTATTCAGAAACAAGCTTAATGAACAAGGAGAAGTAGTAAGAAACAAAGTTAGACTTGTTGCTCAAGGTTACAGTCAACAAGAAGGCATTTATTATACTAAAACATTTGCTGTAGTTGCAAGATTGGAAACAATTAGGTTACTTCTATCCTATGTAGTAAATCATGGCATTATATTATATCAAATGGATGTTAAGAGCACATTTCTCATTAGAGTGATATCTGAAGAAGTGTATGTCAAGCAACCTTCAGGTTTTGAGGATCTGAAGTATCCTGACCATGTTTATAAGCTCAATAAATCACTATATAGTCTTAAACAAACTCCTAGAGTCTGATATGATAGACTAAGTAATTTCTTGATTGAAAATGATTTTAAAAGAGGTCAGGTTGACACAACACTCTTTAGAAGGACTCTTAAGAAAGAAATTCTTGCCATGCAGATTTATGTTGATGATATAATATTTGGTTCTACTAATGCATCTCTTTGCAAGGAATTTTCTAAGTTAATGCTGGTGACAAGATTGAAAGAAAATCAACCAGTGGAAACTATCAGTTTCTTGGTGAGAATCTGATATCTTGGGCTAGCTAAAGACAAACAACTATTGTTATGTGTACAGCAGAAGCAGAGTACATCTCAGCTGCAAGTTTTTGTACACAACTACTTTGGATGAAACATCAATTAAAGGACTATCAAATTAATGCTAACATTATTCCCATTTACTGTGATAATATTGCTGCTATTTGTTTGTCAAAGAATCCAATTCTACATTCTATAGCCAAGCATGTTGAAATCAAGCACTATTTTATTAAAGACTATGTTCAAAAAGGAATTTTGGATATACAATTCATTGATACTGAACATCAATGGGCTGATATATTCACTATGCCTTTAACTGTTGAAAGATTTGATTTTATAAAGAAAAATTTGAACATGCACTTTGTGTTTGATTAAATGCTTGCCTATGGATAGGAATTTAGGTTCTAAAGTTGTTCAGAAGCTATAGTCCATCAGAAGCTCTTCACTGAGGTTATGAGGAAAATGTGCTTCTGATGACATCAGCATTTGAACTCCAGATTATGGACTTCTTGCTTCTGATAGCAGTATTAGTGGAAACGTTGGAAGTTACTTTTTAGTAACACCTGTCTCACTAGCATGGCAGTTACTCTGAGAATATCTGACGTGGTCTATTTGTATTGGTTTATAACTTAAGAGGGCAATGATGAATTTTTGCTTTGAATTTACTATCTCGCGCCCCCTTTGTCATTAATGTTATGTTTGTGTGTCCCCTTCTGTTTTGCAAACGTTTTGGATAAAAACACTTAGACAAACTCACACATTACTAACACCATTACCTACACTTGTTGTTTTTAGACTATTCTTCGTAAAAATCTCTTCTTTTTCAAAATCAAACCTTAGAACCCTAAATCTTCATCAATCCTCATGGCATCATCAAGTTCTACTCAAGCCACTTCTATGAAAATAGATTTTGGTGAATCTTATAAAATCAGAGGCAGAATTATGAAGATCTCTGAAGATGAGTTGATTGTTCAAGTTGAGAATCATGTAAATTTATTTCGTTAACTCATCACAAGGTTGATCTCACAAGCTATCTTCATTATCAACAACTGGATGGTTACTTTAAGATGCTAAATGGACCAACTTATGAGAATCTAGTGAAGTACTTCTAGGTAAGGGATGAGATTTACGACAAGGATGCTGCTAAGCTAGAAGAAGACGAAAAGATTTTGATAGACCCTAGCCTGGAAGGTAAGACTAAAGTAGAAATCGGCTTGAAAGAATTTACCAGAACTGAGATTTGCTCCACAATAATGGGAATTCCTATCACCATTACTGAAGAAATCATTGGAAGAGCATCTAGAAGAGATGTTAATGGTAAATTTCAATGGAAATTGCACAAGAAGACAAGCTCCTGGATTCAAACAACATATGAGACCTGGTACAAGAACAATGCTTCTGACAAATACAAGGACATGCAAAAAGAACACAAGGTTCTTCAAAAGCTTATGTAGGAATGCTTCTTACCCAAGGGAGGAGGGGTAGATACATTGTCTTTGGAACACAAGGTTTTCTTACACTTTCTTGTCAAATTTAAGAAAGTAAACCTGCCAAGATACATCTTTCATCACATGCTATGGGCACTAAAGGAAAGCCAAGAGAAGGACAGAAGATTCATTCCTTATGCAAGGCTGCTTCAGAAGTCTTCTATCAAGGAGGTATTCTAAATGCTCTCAAGGTTTCTAGGGTAGTCTCTGATGATCAGTTGGGCACAGTGGTTGGCAAATACATCAATGGCTCTACTTTGAGAAGTATGAACTTGGTAAAAACTGTTGATAAGTTGGAAACTGATTTGAAGGAGTCAATGATCGTGTCTGATCTTATGGTTGATTTTCCTCCAATCTCCAAGGAAAATAATCCTAAGGTACTTGTTGCATATGTAACAACTCACTATGAGCAGACTCGAGAGATCATCAATCTTAGCTCTATACCAAATACTATGGCTGGTACTCCTCTTAGGATTGCCAAGAAGAGAAAATCCAAGAAATTCTCATCAGAAGCTGTTGAAGTTGAAGCTTTTGAACCAAAGCCTAAAAAGGCTAAGAAGGAAAAGGATGTTCCTCACGTGAATATAGTTGAACCTGTTCTTCCAACTATTCAAGAAGAAGTTGAGGACTTAGAGCCAGTAAAGGTTCTAGACAAGAGAACCAGAGGTGGGAAAACATTTGGATCTTCAGAAGTTGTACCTGTCCAGCCTCAATCTAAGATTCACAAGAAAAGAAGAACAACTATAAGGAAGATGAAGGAATCACAATATGTGCTGCAAGAAGATGCAGATGTTGAAGCTGCTACTGATCTTGTTACCAGGATGGAAATAAACAAGAAAGTTGTTGAAGCCTCTCTCTTAGAAAAAGTTGTTGCTCTTGCAAATGAAATTGAGATTCTTGCTACAAGTTTGATGAACGACATTGTTGCTGAAGATGCTCAGAAGGTTGTTGAGTTAGCAGAAGATGTCCAAGAGTTAGTTACTGAGGAAACTGGTGAACTGTTGTAGGCTGCAATGGAAGTTCAGAGGGAAGAACCTGTTTGTTCAGAAGTTGGCACTTCAGAAGCTGCTACTTCAGAAGATACTAGAGGTAAGAGTCCTTCTCACACTATCTTTGATAATGTAACATAATTAGACACTTCCTCACCCTCATCCAGCTCAGATACAGCCTCAACCCCATCACCAACTAACCAAACTTCTGATAAACCTGATGATGTTTATGTACCTATGTATCCTTCTGTCAAAGAGAGAATAGATGATATGATTCAGAAGACTATAGATGTTAGTCAGAAACTACTTTCTAATCACTAGTTTCAACCAGGGTTTTTGAAGCCACTTCAAACCATTAAGACAGCTTCTGACACTCAAACATCAAAATCATCTCAACCACAATCTTCTAGAAAACCAAGTGATGATTCTGTAATTGATTATTTGTCTGATCATCACAAAGGAGAACTACCTGGTTATGCTGCAAACACAGAAAAAGCCTCTAAAATAGCTTCTGATAAAGTTATTTTAGAAAGCCCTCAACAACATCAACCTGAACTAAGGCCAGAATCTCCAAACCCTATTCCACATGATTCTCAATCACCTAGTCAATCTGTTTCTGATGCTAACACTCTAGTGTCAGTAGAACAAACTCATGTAAAACAACCAATCATTGTAGCTTTGCCTGCTTTCTTTTCAGAAGCTATAACTGATTCTCAACCATCTCATGAACAAGCTCTTGAATCTGGTTTTACAATCACAACAGATTAAGATGTTGAAGATGAACATGCTATTCAAACTGGAACCATCTTAAACTCATCCTCCCCATTTGTCTTAGAGTAAGTTCATGACCTACCCTTTGAACCAAATCATATTGTTGCTACTGAAATCTTAAGCACAGATGAACCCTGCTCTTCAACTCAAATAATTCATCAACCTTTAACTACAAATGTCTCACCCCCACTTACCCTTTTATTAGATTCTGTTATATTAAAGGAGGTATGTGAGAACATATTTGAGGACCTGAAGAAACTGGTGCAGACCAGAAGCAACTTTGTTCACAAGAATATTTATGTAGATGAATGGATTAATCTTAGAGAGAGAGATGACTATGTTATGTGTGAACTTCAGAAGCTATCCCTCGAAGCACATAATCAGGCTCTCAACACTCTCAAGAACTGGTTCAAAGATGTTTTCTCAAGCATGGAAGAAGTGAAGTTAACAGAAATCAAGAGAAGAGCAAGTTGTATATCTCAGATACTCCTATCTACTTGGATGCTTCAAGTATAATCACTTCTAGTGTTCATTATGAGAATCCTGATTTTACATGGTTAACTAAGTTGAAACTTCAAGCTGATGCACCCATTCTTGAGAAGTTGAATCATGATGTTTTTCTCACTTCTCTTATTTGTCTTTATTTTTAACTTTTTGTTGATGACAAAAGGGGGAGTAGATGTAGTATTTATTTAGGCTCTGAGCCCCACTAATTTAATTCTTAATAAATTGAATTAGGAGAACCTGCTTCTCATCTCTTAGTCTATTGATTTCATGTGAGATTATTCTGAGTGTTACTACGTTTTTAAAATGAATTTAATTAACTTGTATAGAACTTAGGGGGAGCTTCAAACCTCACCTTAAAGGGCTATTGGACTTAGGGGAGCTTACAAACCTCAGACTCTAATAGTCAACTTGCTAATTAGATTAACAACAATTGAACATTTTAATACAAGTGTTTGTCATCATCAAAAATGGGGAGATTGTTGGAACAAAATGTGTTTGACAATACCACTTTGAGTTTTGATGATAACAAGGTATTAAAAATGCCAATTGGATATGCTAATATTTGTTCAAATGTGCAGGACCATAGACAAAAATTTAAGTGTCTTTATATCAAGCATAGGTTCTGGAAGAACAAACGAGAGCAATTGAATCTACAAAAAGGAATCTTGTGTTGCAAGAAAGCATCTAAAGAAAAGAGTGTCTGAAGAGAAGAGGTTTTGAAGATCATCAGAAGCAGTCTTATCAGAAGCTGTCTACCAGAAGCTTGCGTCATCATATGAGTCTTAAGATTCTGAAGTCTCTTGATTTTGTTCTTGAGCATAAGTAATTTCTTGCAGTTGTGCTTGAGTAGTTTGAAGTCTCTTGCTATTGAGCTTGAGCAATTGTAATAAAAAATTTATTTTAGTGAACTCTCCTTGGAAGTGCAAGGAGGAGTGGACTACTTCTGGATTTCGGAAGGAACCACTATAGATTGCTTTGTGTCTTTCCTCTCTCTCTCTCTACTTATCCGCTGCATTTAGACTCTGAACATTGCATCAGAACCTGAACTCTATCAGCTTCTGATAAGTGACTTCAATTTTAGGAGAAGAAAAAGAAACCACAATTCAACCCCCCTTCTTGTGTTTTCCTCACCTTCAAAAACTAGAATTTTCCGATTATTTCTCCGAAATCAAGTAAACAAGTTCAAACGCCTCAACCGAGTATATACAAAATTCACATATGAGTGAAGTAGCATACACATATACGTTTCATAGGTCAATTTCGATAAATTTCGAAATTTTGCTAAGATCGTATCGTTTTATCTCGAAATACCGATTTTGCTAAAAATCAAGTTCCATGTTATTATAGTCATATAAGAAGCCTACATACTTCTTTTAAGTCCATTATTACAGTAACCAAGTCAAAACATCATCATTGTTCTTAAGAATAGTCACTGTTTGATTTTCGCAAATCAAGTTCGTCTCAAAATCAAGTTTCCTTTCCAAAGATCGCCTAGGGACCATACGTGTCGCCCCCCAAGCACCCGACGTGAGACAACATTAGCTGTTGTCCCTGACAGGGCGCTTGACACCAGGACTGCTGCACCCAGCGCTGGCTCTCCATGACTGGGCGCCTAGCGCTCTAGTGTAGGTGCCAGCGCTGCGAACGACGCTGTTTGGTGTGTTCTCTCGCCTTGGATTTTCGCCCAAAACACCCCAAAAGTGCTTATTTTGATTCCCTCATTTCCCAAAACCGTTTAAGTCATCATCCAAGGCTTAAACACATCAAATGCCTCGTTTCACAACCCTAAAAAATAACTTAAGAATGAATTCAATTAATTTTCAAAGTAAACATCAAGTTTCAACAACACAACACTTTGATTTTCCAAAATTCAACACCACAACAAAAATCACTTGAATTATCATTACCTAATCTTTGAATTATCATTATCAACAACAATCAACAATATTCATAGCATGTAAGTATGAATTCACCAACAATCAACAACAACAACTTCATTTTCACTACTTTAAACCAAAATCATCAAAGTAACTTATCAAAACAATAACTATGAGTTTTAAGCACACACCACATCAATTTCTTGAAGTTTGGCATACCCATAAATTCACATGAATTAAGAGCACAAATTTCATCATTCAAAAACACAAGAAGTCACAATTATCACAAAAGCACTTAAACCCATAATTGAAAACAAGTGATTATGAATTAATTATGAAAGAGCACTATCCCCCTTACCTCTATTTCTTCAAAAATCCAAACCCTAGCTTCACTTTTACTTCTAGCCTTCAATCCCAAGCTCTCTCTCTCTAGCTCCTCTTTTCTTCCTCTTGATCCACTCTTTCTCTCTACCTCTCTAACCACTTGAGTGAATGAATGTAATGACCTAAGTTTTCTTACAAGGTTTGTGTTTATATAGTCACTACATGAATGGGCTTAGTCTCTAGTTGTCTTAATGAGCTCAATGTTCTCACCAACTAATTCACCAAAGTTACAACACATTTAAACCGTCAAAATAACGACTAATTACCGTCTCTTAAATAATTACCCCAACTCACTAGTAACTTAGTAAAAATGATTATTCCCACTTAAAACACCAAAATAACTCTCTTAGTAAAATGACTAATTTACCCTTGCTCGCCAAATGACCAAAATACCCCTGAGTCTAAAATGACTAAAATACCCTTCTTCGGCCAAAATCCACTAATCCCAAATAAAATACACACAGAGGAAATTAATCACACATAAACACATATAATAACAATTAAAATAATTCTAGTGAAAAACGATATGTTACAGTATGTAGAACTTTTGGCTCCCTTCTTTAATGTGCAACAATGTTGACGTTACTATTCATACTTTGTCAGGGATCGTAACTCTTGTCATTGGGTTGGTTGGTCTACTTTAACTAAATCTAGAGCTTGGTCTTGTCATGAGAACTACGTTTATTTCTAATATTGCAGTGCTTGGTAACCATGTTTGGGACCTTATTAATGATCCTCATAAGTTATAGGTCTAATTGCTTAGTTCTAAGTACCTTGGTGATACTCACCTGCTTCATGTTACTGTTACTCATGGGTACTCTTCTTGTGTTTGAAGGTCTACTGTGAAGGCTACAGAGGTTCGTAGGAATGTATTTTTCTATATGATTGGTCGTGGTGAGGTTTCTATTTGGTATGTAAATGGATTGGTGATGATTATCTTTGAAACTTGATCCCTTGCGTTTATATTAGTGACACTTGCCTTAAGGTTAAGGACATTTTTGAGAATGGCGAATGGAGCTTTATGAAGCTTTAAAGTTTTCTCACTACTCTGGTCAAAGATGACATTAATAACATATATGTGGATGGAAATGTTGACAATGTTCTGATTTGGAAAGGTTCTTCAAATGGTTATCTTTGGTTGGATTCCCAATATCGTGACCAACAATCTAGTGGTCTTTTATTTATTTTTTGAATAAACCTAGTGGTATTTTATGTTAGGAAAAGTGAACAAGTTATTCCTTCAAATATCTTTTCTTTAACAAATTATCCTTTTTTTCCATCAAATTTGTTAAAAAGTGCTTACATAACCATTTAACATTGATGTGAAAGGTCACAAAAAGTGTTTATACACCAACCATAATTACTTGTATAAATTTTCTTCTTATGGTTTCCCAATTCAATAATTATATTACTTGAATATTTCATCAACAACATTATAAATCAAGTAATCGATCAATTTTATTTTAATCTAAGACAGAAGATATACACTTACGAACCCTAGTTTTGAGAACGGTAAATTAGAACCTACCAACTTAATAATGAAAGTCGACATAAGCACTTTCCCCAATCTTTGATTTTGAATTTGGATATGTTTCCATGGATGCAAACTTTTAAAAGATATGAAACTTCAAAGTTTGGTTTAAAATTCTCCGAATTCAAGAAGAAGAATGACCTCCCTTTTGAAGAAGAGTTTTTTTTTTTTTTTCCTTTGTTGTGAATTTTGAGTTTTTTTTTTATTAATAATCTTGAAAATAAATAGAAAGTACTAGTCACTTACTAAAGAATATTGCTTTATTTAATCCAATAAATTTTTAACACTTACTACCAATATTTTTTGTCTTTTCTTTCAAAACTACTTTGGCTGATTATAAGCATATTTAGTAAGAATGTATTAAATTATATGAATAATTGAAATATTAATGTATGTGTACCAACATTAGTTCAAGGGCAATGGTAGTCGGATTCCTTAAGCATAGTCCTGGGTCAAGTCTTCCAGATGGGGAAAAGATGGAGAGCTAGATTATGCGACGAAGAATATCCATCGAAAAAATCAGTGCATACTTCACGATAATAAAACAGTTATACAAAAAACAAATCCATTAATCTCATTATATACTTTCATAAAGGAAAGAAAATTTTGCATAAATTACTTAAGTGTCCTTTAAAATCAATTATACGCTAAACAAAATTGGGAGTATATCAATAAAAAAAACTTTTCTCATCCTCTTTTTGTGATTTCCGAAAACCGTTACACTTATAAAATGATGCTTTAATATTTTCCAACCTATTTGCATGCATTCTAAATCTCCTCCTATTATAGACAACGTTTTTCCAACCTCTTTCACATTTTTCAAAAACATTATTCTCAAAATGATAAGTTTGCATTTTTGAACCTCTTTGACGTTTCCCATCAAAACTTTGTCTTTCCTCTGTAAGACTCTATCTAAACTTTTGTGTACTGTACCTTTAAGAAAATAATATGTTGCATCCGGATGGGGGAAAAGATGGAGAACTAGATTATACGACAAAGAATATCCATCGAAAAAATCAGTGCATACTTCACGATAATAAAACAGTTATACAAAACACAAGTCCATTAATCTCATTATATACTTTCATAAAGGAAAGAAAATTTTGCATAAATTACTTAAGTGTCCTTTAAAATCAATTATACACTAAACAAAATTGGGAGTATATCAATAGAAAAACTTTCCTCATCCTCTTTTTGTGATTCCCGAAAACCGTTACACTTATAAAATTATTCTTTAATATTTTCCAACCTATTTGCAAGCATTCTAAATCTCCTCTTATTATAGACAACGTTTTTCCAACCTCTTTCACATTTTTTCAGAAACATTATTATCAAAATGATAAGTTTGCATTTTTGAACCTCTTTGACGTTTCCCAACAAAAATTTGTCTTTCCTCTGTAGGACTCTATCTAAACTTCTGTGTACTATACCTTTAAGAAAAGAATATGCTGCGTAAATTACTTAACTATCTTGCTAAAATCTATGGTCTCAACTTCTATAAACTTTTCTCTATTGTACAATATGTTGTTTTCCTTCTATCAAAGTGTACACAATCCTTTTTGTGTATCAACTAATATAGGAGACATGTTTATACCTACCTAACTAAAAGAATAGCACCAAAAAAGAAAGAAATCTAAGGAATAAAATATACACTAATAAAATCATAAGTTTTTGAAAATTTTAATTGACAACACTAAATCCCAATAAATAATAAACAAATAGAAATGTAAGGAAAATGTTAAGAGATACAAACCATAGACAATACATATCTGATGTCTGTAAAAAATAATTATTAACATCACCCTAGAAAAAGATGTTAGGAAATGGGTAAAATAATGTTATTTTAGCTATGTTTTCAATCAATTATTTAGTGTAACAAATATATATATATATATATATATATATATATATATATATATATATATATTTGTTTTAGGAAAATAATGAATTAAAATTGTAGAAGTGTTTACGTCCATAACAAAGATGTTGTGAATTATTGATTGAGACTGTATCATAAATTTACAGGAAAATAAAGAAACAAGAAAAAAAAGTCTACATTTAATTTCAACCAAATCTAAAATAAACAATTAATTACAAGATCTTTCAAAAAAAATAATATTAATTACAGGTTGTATTCCATCCCAGAATAATTATAGGTTGTAATATTTGTTTGGATACGCCGTACACACGCCATATTTCAAGAAAAAATTGTTCTGAACACTATTTTCTACAAAATCCAAAAATAAAGTGTTCTTGCTTTTCTACAAAAGCAAGAACCATATTGTTGGAAAAAAGTGTTGTCGACATAGGAGATTTTTCTCTCTCTAAATAAACGAAATAACAACTAATCATTGAAACGAACACCTATAAAATCGGATTGGAATCCTGGTCACAACACACAACCTAATAATTTCGACAATATTTTGAATTGAGCGAGGACTCATGGACATAAAGACTTGTTGATCAACGCATAAGGTAATTTTCGAGTTATTGTATCGACAATTTTTACTTTTAAAATTTTTAAAAGGTTTTTTGTTTCACTTTCTTTACTCGCTCATAAAAACAAAATAACGTTGTTTTCTTTAAAAAAACAATAATACATGTTCTTGCAATTACAAAAGAAGTATCACACAAAGAATTAAGAAACACTGCTATTATAGCAATTGTGATCACCTAAGACTGAACACTGATTGCCACTAGACAGTAGAGTTGTAAAAATAAACCAAAATAAACATGATTAAAAAGTACCAAAACCTTTCACAGTTGTTGATTAATTCTTCTTGTTCTTCCCATGTTGATGCATTTGAAAATACAGAGAACATTTGTTTCCTTGTGTGTCACACTTGGAACATCCAATGAGTTTGTGAAAATCATGCATAGCATCCATGCTGTCGCTGAAACGAGCAGTGTTTTGGATACCCTCGAGTTTGAACCGAGCCACTTCTCTCTCATTTGGACGAACTTGACTCTTCACTTGTCTCCAATTCGACAAAGTCTTCATCACATTAGGATTATCAATAAAATGCTCAACTGGTTTTTTGTAAGGGGTTTGTTCTAATCGAGTTTCGTGATCATTACCTTTTTCTTTTTCCGACTCTATCATCTTCTTTTCAACCCCACTAATGGAAACATATTTTCTCTTTTTGATACAATTTCTTTTACCAAGAATTTGTTCTGTCTTGAATCCATCACCTTGAAGCACTTGATCTCTTTGCATCAATTCCATTGTAGACTTGTCGATTGATTTTTGAACGTAGGGTTTTTGGTTTTTTTTCTATGCAAGGTTTTTTTGTTGTTAATCTTAACTATATTGGTTTTTGGAACGGAGGGTTTATCATGCAAGGTATTGTTTGCTTGAATCCTCCTTAGTTTTATTTATGTTCTAGCAAGGCACTTTCTAATCTTTTGTTCACATGGATTAATCTTTTGTTCACATGTATCAGCGAACAGTTCCTTGATGCTAAAGATACAATAAATCCTTTTTTTTTTTTTTTTTTATGGAAAGATATAATAAATGTTTATTGTGAATGGAAAATATAATACTTCATAAATTTTTTCATTTGACAGCAAAGATATGTCACTATTTTTATTTTATTTTCCATAATATCCATTCTAAATTCTAATGAATAAATTATTTGAAATAAAGATTTAGGTTGTTTTCTACTAAGATTTAGTTTGTTGATTGAAATATATTAAATATCTTAAAAACAGAAATATATCACATAACTCATAATCAACATAAGAAAATATAACTTCATAAACAGATTACTATATGTTATGACATTTTCGAATAGCTTGTCTTGTTCACTCAAATTAAGGTCTTTATTTGAAGTTTCTAAAAGAATGTTTCAACCAATTTTAAGAACATCAAAACTCTTGTCATGTTCAAACTCAATGAGTTTGTATATGTGTCTAAAACCTTTCCAATGTGCTAAATGTTCTCTAAGAAGCAACTGTTGATAAATGTGTGGCCAAAACATCTCTAACCATTTATACCAAAACATGTAACGAAAGCAATTTTGCTTCTAACAAATGAGAATGTCAAATTTTGCATCATCCTTTTCAGCAAGGTCTCTTAAATACCTCTCAAGGTCATAACTGTTCTTTTGTTTAAAGCATCTTCCCTTGCATAAAGTGATGGCTTTTTTGAAATGGCAGATTGTTTAGTTGAGGAACTGTTGTTTCCTACTGGCCTAGCAAAGGTTTAAGCCAAAAAATGGTTTTCATGGGCAAATTTGTATAGATTGTACAATTCACTATTAAAGAGTTTATTAAGATGAGATACAAGTGTTTCAAGAAATTAGCCTTAAACATGTTCTTTAAGAACAAAACCTAATTTCTACAATTTTCATGAATCTCTTCCCATTGCAAAGAGACTCAATGATTTATCCCAAGGTTTTTCCCAACCCTAGTTTCTATCCCTAAAGGAACCAACCCTTAGCCTTTGATTTCCTAAGTATTACCTCTTATGGCTTAGTTTGCCTCACTTTCACCTCTTGTTAGAACTGAAAACCAACACCTTGTATATATAGGCATCACAGCCTGTCTTGCACTTTTAGAAATATCCTTGTAGCTCATATTTGTTGCCAAGCTATAAAACCTCCTTATATACTTATGATTTCTTGAGAAAGAAGTATCATCTTCAACTTTCTTGAGAAACATAAGAGAAATTTCCAACAAGATTTTGAGTCACACACAACACTTACAATCATTTGGCATAAGAAACTTGAGGGAGAATTTTAAAAAAGTTAAAAACTTCAACACCAGGAAAACAAAGATATACCACAATCAATAACCAATAATGAGTTCGGTGAATGTTGGTACATGGGTTAGTCCCAATTCTATGTTGAACCAAACAATCACATCCAAACACCAAACGAGTTCATCCGATACTCTATATTGCCGCATCCAAACTCAAAGAAGAATCCATACCCAATTTCAATTTCAATGCCTATATGTTAGAAAAAGCCAATGTTCCAAACAAACTATTGGATGAAGCAATTGTAATAAAGGAACAAGAGAAGATTCACGAAGCCATGCGACACTCCATCATCGTTGGATGAAAACGAGCGTGTAACGGTACTCGCTGGCAGAAAAAAAGAAACATTAATCGCATTAGGATGCACTGTTGAAATGATCTATCCCATGTCGTTGTTAAATTATGATGGTTTACTATGCATGGACATTGCGGATTTCGATGAAAGGGGTTCCACTTGAAAAAGTTGTTAAATGTGGATTTGCAAAACAAGTATATGGTAAGGGAAGACAAACATTGTAGCACCGACCTTTTTAATAGAAGACATGTCTGTCGTTGACGTGAAACCCACACATGTAATTACGATTAACTAATTTATTTTTTTTTAATTTTTTTACCGATGTCAACGTTTCAGTGTCGTGTTCAATAAAATTTAGGTAATTAACTATTAATCATCTAATTCAATCAATTAATTTTTCAATTTAGTTTAAGAAAATGCTTTGACACCTCATCATGATAAATACTATCAAAACTCAACCAATCAACAACATTCCTCCGAACATTTTTAACCGGAATACAATTGAAAAATAAATGTTTAGAATTCTCCACCAAAAGAAAAGGTCCCTCGAGCTAAGTAGTACTACAATATATGTCAAAATGCTCTTTCAATAATACTAATGTATTCTTAGGATTGGATTGAAACCCAAGAATTAAGAGAGGGTTAAGTAATTAATTACTCCCTCGGGTCTTTTTTATAAAAGACAAATGTGTCAACAAATGTTTACGTATTTGGTTCATAAAATAGACTAAATACATAGTATTTCATCGACATATTTGTCTAATATAAAAAAGACTAGAAGGAGTAATTAATTTTGTAGTAATTTGGTCAATTAATTTTAAAATTTGGAGAAACGGTCCAATTTAAAAAAATATTGTTTTTGAGGCAGTAAATAAATATAAAGTTGGGCATATGACCCTTTTTGTACCAATAAAAAAATATGAAAGGTATAACAATAAATACACTTTTTGTAACCAATAAATGCACACTTTTATTACCGTTGAAAGGAATGTTTCTCCCGCGAGCTGACGCGTTCCTATTTCTCACAAATCAAAACCCTAACTAACAGTTACATATACACAATGAGCAAACCCTAACTCTATTACATTCTTATTTACCGCTAAACCCTAACTCTGTTGTTCCGCCCCCATCACCGGTCTATCTTACATTCAACAAAATCACTTCCTCTTGGGAGAAAAATATACTCAGAAAAAACCCTTCCTTATTTCACAAACCCTCCGATGATAAAGGAAAAAACCAAACATGTGTCCAAGCAAAACAAAAGTGATTCAAGGTGTTGGATTCACGGCAAAACCAGTTTTTGTGAAAGAAAATTGTATCAAGAAGAAGAGAAAATTTGTTTCCATTAATGCGCTTGAAAAGAAGATGCAATTAGAGTCAGAAAAAGAAGGAGTTGCTGTTGATCATCAAACTCCATTTCAGCAAACTCCTCCCAAGAAACTTGTTGATCCTTCTATTGATGATCCTCAAGTGAAGAACACTTTGTCTAATTGGAGACAACTGAAGAGTCAAAGTCGTCAAGATCAGAGAGAAGAGGCTCGACTCAAACTCGAGAAGATCCAAAATACCGCTTGCTTCAAGGACAACATAGATGCTATGAATGATTTTCACAAACTTATTGGATGTTCTGAGGAATCGATCTTATGTTATCAACATGGGAGGAACAAGTAATTATCAATAGTTGTTTAAGGTTTGGGTGTGTGTTTATTTAGGTTTAGTTTTGTAACTCTACTGTCATGTATAATTGTGGCAGTATATACATTCTTAATTAGGTGATCACAATTGCTGTAATTGGAACTATCCATTCTTTTGTTGTGTGTGTGTGTGTGGCACTTCTTGTGTCTTCTTTCGTTATATAAATGTATTTGTTTTAGCCATATATTCGGTTTCTTACTTGATTGGGTGTTTTGGTGTTTGTAATTAGTGTGTCTGACTTGTTTATTTTCTTGATTTTTTTGATAGCTCCTGAGTCCTGATGATACCCAAACAAACCTACAAAGTTAATTAATAGCAAAATACAATAGAAAAACTCCTAACCTAAAATTGGAAGATATTATTAATATTAGGGTCATCACAAAGATATGATTGTTAGATGGAATACAGATCTTATTTATTATTGTAGGTTTATGTTAATCAATATATAATAAAACCATCTGGTTTATGATTTTTTTATATCTATCTACAAGTCAGAAAATTTATGTATTATAGTTTAATCATTAAAGAATCAAACCAATCAATTAGATTTTGTCATCCTACTAATTTACTGAATTTATTTAACAGTTCATTGATCCATGTGGAAAAAGTAGAAAATTCACAGATCATGTGTAAAACTAAAGGGAATATATGTCAGCTAAGATATCAATGCCAATTTAGTAACGTCAATGATGAAAATCCCTAAAGTGGAATTACTGCAACGCAAAGTGCTTCGAGGTGGATTCAATGCACACGACAAAATAAATTGGCTATTATGGTGTTTCTTAAGCGTCCTACTTTTTGTTTCTTTCTAAAATACCATTTGATTGAATTATATAATCCGAACCATGTTTTTGTTATATAATACGAATTGTTTTAAAGATCAACAAACTGCTTGAAATGATTTCGTGTCTTTGTATATTCAACAACAAATTTTCATTATATAAAATAATATAAATGACATTGAGCTTATGATTATATCACTAAATCATTATATAGTTGTTAATGATATACATTTCTACTAATCTGCTCAAGGCCTATGCTACAATCATCAAGTCCAAGACTTTCATTCTTTTCAATCTTTACTTCATCTCCAACCTTTATGTCAGCAGTAACCTTCTCTTCAGGGTCAAGGTTTTCAAAAAAGGTACAAATCATCATTTCCTATTACCTCATACCCGTCATCTGATGGTCGGATTAGGCAAGTGTCCCAAATCGTTTACCAAGTAATAAAGTGATAAGTAGAGTATCATATCCACAGGGATTGTCGTTTCAAACCAAACAATTCACGTTACTAATTTGGGAACAATAAAATAAATAAGAGATAAGGGTTTATAGTTTTGCAATTTAATATGTTTGCAACAGAGCAAAGTTTACCTGTTTTGATTACAAAATGTTAGCGGCTGTTAGGATTCTTTAAATCCCATATATTTATTTGTTGGAAGTAATTAGCAGTCAAGTCAAGTTCAATTATTCTAAGTAGATTATTTAAGTGATGAGCTCGTCGGGACGTTCTAACCTAATCAACAGTCAAGTTGCACCTGCTGGTCAAATGATGATCCTTACGTGTGGGGTGTTACTCTCTTAGAGACATAGGTCTATCCCTTCGTCTGTCGAGTTGCACCTGCTGATATTAAAACAAATACTTAAATTAGAGTTCCTAAATTTTCAAAGGTATGACTTCCTAGTGTTCCTAAAGGTTCCTTCATCTATGAATCTTAGAAGTACATAACACACTCTCCCTCTTGATAGTTCTACAAACGGGAAACCCTATCAGCGTCTATCTTACCAAGGTGAAAGAAAAATGAAGTTACTGGGCTTATTTAAGTCGTGAAGTCACCTGTTTCCTTAATTAATAACTAGTTACTACCTGATTGCAGCAGATGTTCATCAATATTAGGTATGTTACCTCTCTAAGTACTTACTATTAGGGTACGCTCACTTTCGGTTTGATTTTCTAGTTAATAATTAATAATTTCCTGGTTAGACATATATAATTATCAATATTAGCCATGTCACAACCTAAGTGCCTAAATCAGGGTTATGCTTCAGAGGAGACAAATCTTACGCACTATAGTAAAACTACAAAGCGAATAGAAAATAATTGAATAAAAGACTTTACATTAAATAATTATCCAACAAACAAAATAGAGGTTCATCTTAGAACCCTAGCCTAAAAAGATTTAGTTACCCATGGTAACTAAAGGCAAATTACAAAAGAAATAAAACATTCCCTAGAAAAACCTTGAGTGAGGAGAGAGACTCTTCCCTTGAAGCTCCTTGTGCTTGACTTCGTCTTGAAACGCTTTATTATGAATTAGAAATTGTGAATAAGGAATGCGGTATTTATAGGGAGAGTTTCCACCTGAACTAGGGCTAAACTATCAGGTTTTTTGCACTAAAAAAAATCAAAAAACAGCGCCTTGGCCTGCAAGGAACAATCGCCGAGAACCATGCACTAGGCGGATGTTAGTAGTAGTTTGGGCAATAGGCGCCTATATTCATGCGCAAGGCGCAACGCCCTAGTGCAAAGTTCCTAGGCGCTTGGCGCCCCATTATGTGCTCTTAGGTGCATGTGAGTACGTTCGTTGCTGAAAATGCATGTTTCTTCGCCTTTTTGAGTGTTTGCTTCTATGTGAGATGTCTTTGAACTTGGGAACACCATTCCTCCCTATGTAACGTCTTATGAGACCTCTTGAATCTTCATATTTTCATCTTCCCAAGGAATTCACAAATCTTCAGATGTCTTGCTTTGCCGATATGCATGATTTCTTCGTGAATTACAACAAAACATTCTAAAATTGCTATTTCTCGAGAAGAATAGAATTACTGACTCAAATATAAAAAACATTCAAATTATCCCAAAATTATAAGCAATTGATCTAAGGCTCCTCTATTTTGGTTGTAAAACATTGAAAATAACTGAAAAACATGCTAAGAATAACATTAGATGACCTGTCATCAGTTGGAGTTCTTATGTTCAAATGAAGACCAACGAGTAACTATTTATCAACAAATTGCAAATAAAGTTAAAATAAAGTTAGTTGCATGGAAGGTTTCTATCTTTCTATTATCGGAAGGGTTCAGTTAGTCAAGTATGTGGTGCACAACATGTAACTTTAGACATTGACCATGTTTTCATGGCCTACTAGTTTACGTAAAGAGTTTGAAAAGTGGGTAAGGAATTTCATTTAGAGTGGGGACATTTCCAATAAGAAGATTTATGAACAGAAATTCATTAGGGGTTTTAGCCCATTTTTAGTTTCATCTTAGAGTTAAATTAGGAAGTTTAAATGTATTTTAGTCGATATTTGTAAATGAATCCTTAATAAGTCATGAAAAGACAAAAAATAGGAAAATAATCTTGAAACCATCGAAATCCACCCGAGCCAGAAAACTTGGTGACCGTGCTATGCTTTTAACAAGTTAAACACTGATGATTGAGGCATAGTAGATATAGATGTTCTGCTGAGAGTAAATTGAGAAATGAGTAAAGAAACTATAAGTGGGTCTATCACGTATTGCGAGCTATGAGCCCAACATCGTGAAATGTGAAGGAAAGGCAAGGTGTTCACCACTGTCTCACTTGAGTCACGAGATGAGCTGCCCATTGTGAGTATTGAAGGAAAAGTGTAATGATTGCTCTATGTTAGGCTCACATCGCAAGTTACATGCTCACGTCACGGGCCAACTTACCCTTAATTTTAGGAAAACACACGACTATATATATTGGACCCCTAGGACAGTGAAAAATATCTTTTGACGAGGATACGAAGGCAGGAACGTGATTTTAGAATATTAGGCGCAACCAGAGCCATTTAGGAGCCAATGAATCATCAATTGGTGGTTCTTTTCTTATGTTTCTTTATTAATATTAATCTGGGGTTGGCCCAACGGTTGGCTTGAGATCTTGGAGGCTGCTCCTCTGAAGGTCTCATGTTTAATTCACTCTGGTGCCAATTTTAGTGGGAAATTCCATACAGAGTCTTGCTCTGGATTTAAATGGACCCCGCAAGTGGGCGGTGGGATTTGTCCCCTTGGATCACATACCTAGTTTTTTTAAAAAAAAAGAATCATGATAGCTAACTCTCTTTAGTTTAGGCTATGAAAGAGGAACTTCCATGTGATTGTTTGGTTATGTATTACATGTATTCAATTGATTATTTTTGTATTTTATTCGGTTCATTTTATCCTTAATGGTTTTATGTGTTTACGAATGTTCACATATTGATCTAGGTCTCTATGCTTACTAACCCTAACTTTGGGTTTTTACCTAATTTAACTGTTCAATTGTTATTAGCTTCGGACATACCCTAATAATCATTTGTGTACTTAATTTGGAGTTCTTAAACCTTCAAGAGTTATCGGCTCACGTAAGATATTAGGGAGCAATAATAATTGAAGAGTGTTGATGACCAAGACATTGGCATAACTATTTTGATCAAATTTTTACAAGTGAATAATCATTCCTAGTTGTATTCATAGTTTACTTTTACCCAAGCAGTTCAGATCAGAGAATCTGACATGACTCAATCGCCTTTTAGTCTATCTCGTAAGTCATTCAAACCAATTCATTTGCCAAGTGTGACCCCCTGGTACATACATCTTAATCATAATCGTAGTAGTTTAGTAGAAATAATACAATCCCTATGGAGATGAACTTTATACTACTTGTTAGCACACTACTAAATTTGCTAGTATATTGTCATTAAAGATGGTTATTGTGGCTTGGAAAAAGTTTGTTTTGATTATGATGAAAGGGAATTTGCTACAAAATATCTTATTTGTTTGAACGAAGCAACTAATTTAAAGCTTTGTTGGGAACTATTGCTGTCTGAGGAGCAATGGGTTGGCTTACTTAGAAGCAGAGTTAAAAGGGGATTAATTTGCATCAATCATCATTTTTTTTTTCCATCTATATGGAGTGTTATGAGTTTCAAACTATTGCGAACCATTCAAATTAAATTAGTGTGACGGTGAAAAAAATTAACTTGTGGCTGGATTCATTGTGGGAAAACACTAGCACAAATTTTCAGTTTATCCATTGATATTGATACAGTTTGGTCCCTTTGTGACTGAACATTGAATCCTCAATGCAAGATAGTGATAATTGTTTCCCTAATCAGCATCATAAATGAAATTGGTTAGAAACCACTAAAAAGGAGAAAAAAATCAGAACATCATACCAGATATATAAAATCGCAACACTTAGCATTTTTGAACAACATTAGCCTTTTTGCAGAAAATCAGAACATCATACCAAATATATAAAATCGCAATACAAGTTTATTATACTCTTGAACACATTAAAGTTTTAGGTCTTACACTCTTCAACACATATTTCACTCTTTCACAATTTGTTCCTTGGCGAGCATCTCCTGAAAAAAAAAAATTTCTTTTATTTGATAAAAAAATATGGTGGTGTTAAAATATATAGTTCCAAAGTTTCAAAAACAAAAATTACAACAAGTATTTTTTTTTTTTTGAGTATTACAAAACCTAGTTGCCTAGCACTAAAATACATATGTTACTCACTTCAATTTGTATTTATTTTCTTTGCTCATCAAAACAATCTGTTCAACAAAAATGAGAATGTTAAATATTCAAAATAAGTTTACTCACATGAGTCACATGGGTCATTGGTGCGTTTTTTCTCTTTTCTCTTCTTGGATCAGTCATTGGTACATCTTTTCTCTTTTCTCTTCTTGGCATTCTTTTCCTGTAAAAATTTGGTTGTATAGTATAAGTAAAAATTTAGAATTTATTGAAAGTATATTTAAAAAGAATTAAGTTACAAAAGAGCATATGGTATTAGTACTGAAAATATTTACAAAAGAGCATATAGTTACAAAAGAGATTTAATATTTTACGAAAAATTTATTGAAAATTACGAAGGTTCACCTTGTTAGATTCATATGAAACAACTCATACACATATCAGTGATGATGTCTAAAAATATATAATGACTAACGATTAAATTCAAAGCACAATAGTACAAGTGTACAACCATTACCTCTATACACATTTAGATTCTGATTATCATTAAAGTACCATTTTCGACAAAGTCCGTATCAAATGGTAAATACGGCCAACATTGATATTTTTCAAAGCAAAGTAACTTGTTCAAGTTTGAAAACTTACAATTCAATTTTTAATTAGTCCTATAAGCATGAACGTAGCCCACTTGTAAACTATTAAACATTAGTTCCAAGTTTGGACTAAGTCCGTATGAGAAATCCTAAATTCAAGTATCTCACGATATCATACAAAAACCAATTTTACGTGATTAAGACATTGCATTAATTTTACATGCTTTGCCTAAGTCCATATGAACTGTAGACTAACCATGTAATCATCTTAGTTCTCAAAAATTCACTTTCCGACAAAATCCGAAAATACCACAAGTTCAAGTTTCAAACCATTTAGAAAATCCCAAGTTTGAATAGGCTAATCATGTTCCAGTAGGTTTAGGAGTATAAACAGTGATTAAACAAGTTGAAAGAAGTGTTTTACAAAGCTCGGATTGGTCCCCGGAAGCCCGGAACAAAAATCAAAAGGTGCTGAAACTGGGCTCGTTCGCTTAAGCGACCAAGTTCCAGAAGCTTACAGTAATTGTTTGCTTACCATTCGCTTAAGCGAACAGTCATCAATTCTGCAGAAAAACTTTTGGGTTCCAACCCTTTTTCACCCAAAAACCCAAATTTTGATCTCCCAATACCCAAATTCGTTTCCATAGGTTGTTTACAGGTTCATGAACTCAAAAGGGCTTTCAAAAACACATCAAACATGAAATCAAATGCCATTTCAACATGATTCACCAAATCAACCCATTTTTACAAAAACCATCAACAAATTAAACCCATCACAAATCCATGATTATGAACACCCAAGTTATGAATCACCAACGACAATATCTCATAACAAAAACAACATCAATTAAACATGAATTCCACCTCAAATCAACAACAACATAGCACAATTCAACAATTAGAGCACAATTCACAACATACCCATTTTCACATATTATGAACATGCAATTTCATCATCAACAATTGAATTATGAACAATTTCATATCCTCAAACATATCACTAAAAGTAGAGCACGAATTTCAACAAATAAACTCACAATAATCACTTATCCAAAATAAGCACTTATGCAAAGAATTAAAGAAAAGATTACAACTAAGAGATTATGATTGAATTCTAACCCCCTTACCTCAATAAGCAATAATCCTAGCAAAAGCTTCAATTTAGCTCATAGAATCTCTATCACCTCTTTGATTCTTCAAGCTTTCTGCTAACCCTTTTGCTCTCTCTCTCTCTCTCTCTCTCTCTCTCTCTCTCTCTCTCTCTCTCTCTCTCTCTCTCTCTCTCTCTCTCTCTCTCTCTCTCTCTCTCCAAATTCTTATGAAATGAATAATGACACTAGGCGACCTAATTTTCTCAAAGGCAAAGGTCTAAATAGGCTCACCACTTAATGGGCTTAACCCTTAATGCCTTAACGGGCTCAACTCACTTACTAACTAACCCGCAATTAGTTACATTCTTACGGTTAAAGTTATCGAATACTTATCACCTCACCACTAATTACCATGCTAGTAACTTAGTAAAATAATAACTCATACTTAATCACTAAAAATAATCCTCACCATGAAATTACTAAATTACCCTTATTTGCAAAATGACTAAATACCATTCTTACACTAAACCCGTCAAAATACACACAAAGACAATTAATCACATACGAGCATAAATAACACACATAAAAACAATTAAAATTAAATCTAGCGAAAATCGGGCTGTTACACATATCATTAAGTTGAATTTTCACATATCATTAAGCTCCAGAAATATTAAGTTGAATTTTCGCATATCATTAAGTTCCATTAAATTCCATTCTGATTATTCACAATGACATATCATTAAGTCTGTAGAAAATTACACCCACCTCCCTTAAGTTTTCCTTAAATAACACTTACACCTCCTCTAGTTTTAAAACTTTACTAACCTCCCTTGTTTATTTTACAAACCTACATAAACTTCCCTTGAATGATAACACCGTTACTTCTCTGTTAAAAGATACAGTGGACCTCCATAGAAAGCAAATGCCAATAAGCTAAATGATTTTTCAATTGCTGAATTTTTGTCTCACTCATTTCTCCTTTCTTCACAACTTGCTCTAATTTCCTTTTCCAGTAATTTTTTCTTCTAGTTTTACGTGTTTGAAATACCTAATATTTTCAATTTGGTGGTTGAAACTTGATTTAAGGAAAATTATCCTTTCAATTTGTTGAGCGTATTGAATTGTGTGTGAGTACTGCTTTAATCTTATTGTTTGAATCTCAATATAGCTTTTGCTTTGACATCCAAGCTCTTAACGAATTTATCATTTTCACAGAATGATATGAATCATGTTCAATATGTTCATTGTATACTATTTTCTATTTTGGATTAGCGAAGTATGAGATAAATAATAATATTTGGTACTGGATTTCTTGTATGTCATGGGGGTAATGTCTAGATGATGCAAGTTAGCTGATGAGGCAAACACCGTAAATGTATAAGGGAGGTTAGTGTTTTTTGAAAATTAGAGGGGGTGAGAGTGTTATTTTAGGAGACCTCAAGGGAGGTTAGTGCAATTTATCCTTAAGTCTAATAAAGTTTTATGTTGACAGTAAGACAATAAAGTTTTACACGGTGCATTTTTAAAAAAAACAAAACAACTGAGCAATAAATTCACAAAACACATGTTTCAAATGCATTAATTGAGATGACTCTATATATACTAACAATACTCATATTTGCACAATTGTGACTCTTCAAAAGACATACTTGCAAGTAAATGCTTGCAAAACCGAAAAATTAACATTGGTTTGTAGTGATTGCACTCAATATTTTGATGAACTGAAAATTGCACTCATAGAAATTAATTGAGTTTTCGCATATCATTAAGTTCCATTAAATTCCATTGTGATTTTCACAATATTAATTGTTGGTAAACAATCATCCATAAATTACATTTAAGCTTAATAGTCAAACGAAAAAACATTTTAAAACCATAAATTGCATTCAATATAAAAGAGAGCACGTAAAACTGGAAATATATTACGTTTTATTGAATTGAAATCAAAAGAGAGCATATTAAACTGGAAAGATAAACCATAAATTGCATTAAAATGTAAAGAAAATTCAAAAACATCAAAATGTATCTAAAAACATAAATCCTAAAAACTGCACTTCATCAATTGCACTGCAGACATCAAACTCTCACGACAGCTGGACGCTTGACTTGAATGTAGATGGTGTCGTTCATGCGAGCATGTGGAAACCCAACTTTAACCATGACAACTTCCTCAAGTCTGCGCGTCTGTACCATTCTTTTCCATCCTCCACCAAGCTTGATGTGGTGATGTGGCATGGTTCCAAATATAGTGATGCAATTTCACTTGTTTCCACAATCATCAATCATTGTCAATGAAGTGGTCTTTTTCCCGATAGTTACATCACAAAGGCCCTTGTAAATAAGCATCTGCAGAAAAATTACTACGTTAAAAACAATTTTTTATATCTTGTAATAGAAATGGCCCAAAAAAAAAATACAAAAACATTATTATACCATAAATCCAGAAGTGACATCAAATCCAGTCAAATCCTTCTCCCACCAGATTTGAAAATTACTCTCATCATGATGGAATGAGAGGATTTCACTCGTGACCGGAACACCTTCATTTGCAAAGGCTGACACGATAGTTTTCTCAATTTCAAATTTCATAGAAGGAATAAAAAGAGGAGGATCCACAACACGTCCTGATAGATTAATCACATTAATCCCAAATTGTCCAGCACCGGTAAACACCATCACAATAGTTCCACCCAAACGGACATCATAAAAGTTGTGTATGACATTGAACCCAGTAGTTAAAAACACACTACCACGTATCCTTTCAACCATAACCTCAAACTGGTTGTTATTAGGGTCGATAAAAGTTGCCTAATCACCTAGTGATGCACTAAAATCAGAGACAAAGATTTTTGGCAACGTAAGTGCACCCTGGAAAACATATATATCCGAAATTAGTAAGTGAGAAAAATGATCAACTATAATTTTATTTTGAAATGTCGCATCTATAAAAACACAGTTTCGGTAATCTTGCACTCACATCTGTTACACGAAACTCAAGTCGAAGAGTTCTATACTGAACTCGCAATCTGTTAACAAACTTGTCCAAATCAGTTATAGGATTTGGATCTAATGGAGCTGAAAAAGATCAAAGATTCAAAGAAATTAGTGCAAGTTGAAAAACATAGGAGATCAAGAAAGAAGATGAAACATGGTTAGATTTTGCGGTGTTATTTGTACCCTTCAAGCAGTGCAAGGCTAAGAGAGTTTGTGCATCACTTTCCATTGTTAAGTCTCAACCGTTTTGACGTAAAAATGATGGCAGGAGAAGATAATGGAAATGCATTCGTTAATATACATGAAAGGTTATGAGATCTACGACTGAGATGTAGGGGGTGGTTGACTCAAATCATGGAACATTAATACATGAAAGGTTATGAGATTTACGGCTGAGATGAAGGGAGTGGTTGACTGAATTGATTAGCATTAATTACATATTAGGGAGGAAAAAGAGGATGATTAACACTGTTTTCAATTGCCATTATGACGTTTCTGCATGAGAGAGAAAGTGAGGAGTTTGAAAATAGAAGGAGAATCAACGGATGTGATTAAGTGTGTGGTTGAGAGATTAGAATTAGCAATAATTACATGCTTAGAAGGGAAAAATGCAAGGGATTAGGGCAAACATGCTATCACATCAAGTCTAACTTTTATAATAAAGGATATTTTTAGGATAATATTGTTTCTATTGTAGTGGGACATTTTAATGAGATTTATCTATTTTTTAACTAAAAATTTAAATAGTATTATAAAAAGGATAAAATATTAAATAAAATACTCAAAATCATGCATTTCATTTATATATAGAATAAATAAATAAAATAAATAAGAGAGTTTGGAGGACCAGAACAAAATTCAATAAAACATTCACATGCGTATCCAGTGCTTCTCTTTTTTTCATCCCACTATTTTCATTCTCATTTTATTTCAAATTACAAAGTAAGGAACCCTATTAGCAACAAAAATAAAAGGCAATAGATTAAATATATGCAATACTTGTAAAAACAAAATCAATACACGCTTATAAGCCTTTACAAAATGGATGTCAATATCTACAAAATTTTATTGGATATACATGCAATATAAGCTTATGAAGTGAGAAAAAATGGATGTACATGTTTTACAAAATTTTATTGACCTATTAACCTTTTTAGAAACATATGGTTATTAGTTTTTTTTCATAAATAAGTCAAATTTTATATTTAAAGTTTTCACTGCAAATTAGGCTTTTAGATAGGCAAATAAGTCAGGTTGAGCTTTTTAAAGGTCATGCCAAGCTAATAATAAATCATTTGACAGGTCAATAGGTTAACTTGTAAAACTGAACGCCGCCTCTTTTCGATACCACCACAAAAGCCGAACTGATTAAAATGATCAGGCACCTAAAATATTCATATGCTTACAAATTTGTATAATACACCTGGCAATCTAAAATAAATTTCGATTTACAAGAAATTAAAATAAGTGTTGCTTTATCAATCATTGTAATATTAATTAATTTATATCAATTAAATTTTTTTCTCAATTCGATATTGTGTACATTTCAACTAATTCTATCAACCTTTGGATTTACAACAATCATCCTTTATTTCAAGAAAATGTAAAAAATAACCCCAGTTTGATGCTCCGGTTCAATCTTGTACAAAAAAATTGATTTTATTTTTATTTTTTATGTTTGGCTGTTAACTTGAAAATAGTCTCATAGCAGCTCTAAAAATGTCAATATTATGGAAATATCATGATAAAGAGCCTAAATCATGTGAATACTTTAGATTGTCTACCAGACATCAAAGACCTTAAACCTTAATCGTTAGTAATATTTAATTTCATAAAATTATCATTTATTTTAATCAAGTAATCTAATAACTCGGATTCACCTATTAAAAATTATCACATTTATTTATAAAAAATGCTAACTTGTGCCTCTAGGACACAAGCAAAACCAAATATAAAAATATAATCTTTGAAATTTTATATGTCATGGAAGCTTAAAATTGTATCTTTCTAATATAAAATTTCATTTCTATTTCTTTTTTTTCTCTCTTTAATTTATGCTTTTAAGACAAACGGTAACAAAATCCTTTATTTTAGTGTTTTTTTTTTAAGGAATCCTTTATTTGTTGTTATTAATCTAAATAAAAAATAATCTAAAATCACAATTTTTCTAAAACAGAGAAGGGTATTTCTCCCACACACAGACAAGATAAATTAAGCTCCTCTAGAAAGATGATTGTCAATGATTTAACAGTTCTTAGACGTAAAGATTTGACATATAGAGTTCCACACTTCCACTTTATTGCAACGACCACTTTGTAAGAGAATGACCCTCCCCGGTCGAGTTTTTTCTGAAGGGTCTCCGTCGAGCTTTTTGTGGTTCAAAATTTCTGATTTTTATAAATTGTTATTATTCTGCGCAAAAAAATATTTTTTTTGCGGAATAAAAAAATATCTTTATTTATTAATTTTGTTAGGTCTTTAGTAACTTAACCTAATAATTTTCCTCTAAAATGCTACATTAGATTACCAGCAGTTTAACCTAACAAATTCCATCTAAAATGCAGCGCACCAATTTAACCTAACAAATTTCTTCTAAAATGCAGCAATCCCTAATATTTTTCCTCACTGATGAGTTTTTCATTCCTATCCTGTTGTGTCATTGTTTGTATATATCTATTGTTTCTGTAGATTTTTTTTTTACAAGTTGTTGTACACTTATTTAATACGTTTACAAACAGAATACCCTAATTTCCATGCAAACTCGGCTACCCTAATTTCCATGCAAATTCGGTTACCCTAATTTCTATGCAAATTCAGTTACCCTAATTTCTATGCAAACTCAACTATATATAGCAAACCCTAAACCGTGTTTCTCTAAAAAAAAAAAAAATTCTAAACTGTGGTAAATTGCACAGACAGTAGAAGAATCATATATTTTGATATTTTGATTTTTGCAAATGGAAGGTCACATGCATTTTATCGATATGCATATTTTTTTTTAGAATTGGAATATCCTTTTTGCGTTTTTTGTTTTTAGTTTGAGATGTTTACACCAATTTTGGCAGTTTTCCTATTTAGTTTTGTCGCAATTTCTTGGTCTATTATCTAAGGATTCAGACTGTGTCATGTAATGTCATGTTTTCTGAACTTAATCTGAATTTTGTTTCGTTCAAACCTTATTCTGCTGCTAGCCTTTATTTCCTATGCATATTTTTATTATTTCTTTCTTCGCAAGTAAAGTTGTGCAACTCTGAATGAATTTTGAGGTGAGAATCACATTTCCTTGGATTGGATTGCATATAGAGGAAGGGGAAGTGATTATGCAACAGTACGTAGTGGTTTTTTGTTTTGTTAAATAAGTAGTCATTTATTTTACTGGTGGTCATTGTTTTTAACTAATAATATCATCATCAATTTAATTGTATTAATAATTATGGAACAACTGCTCTAAAAGAATTAATTATGGAACAGAATGTGTACGCAAGTGTTGTTTTATTAGATAGACACCTAAAAAAGCATGTTTTTCGAAGCATATAACTTAAGTAATGATTTTTGGATTGTTATTAGTAGTGTTTTTTGAAGCATATAACATACTGAAGCATATAACAGTCGCTTAAACATGTTGGTGTATATCTACCAACACCTGTATTTTCTCACGGACAGTTGTATGTTGCTGTTTCAAGAATTACATTTAGAGAAGGATTAAAGATATTGATCACTGATAAAGATGGTGAAGATACCAATGTGACGTCTAACGTCGTATATGAGGAAGTATTTCGCAATGTGTGATGAAATTACATGTCAATGTACTAAAATTTTCATATTTCTTTTACCGAATTATTGATAGGATTACCGAATTTTCTTTTATAATATTTTTCAGATTTATACATTTTATGAAGTGTTTTATTTTGTCTACTATAGATTATCACCTGTTCTTTTTTTCAATGTTACCAATATATATTGTATTTTATTATTCGTATGTCAATCCCTTAACAGTAAACTCGTGCGACACACGGTCAATAATCTAGTTGTTGTTAATGAACTAAGCTCGACTCATATTAAAGACCCGATCCTTTTTTTTACGAATATAGTTTGATAATAATATTATATTAACTAATAACAACCCTAAGAACAAAAAAAAATATTTTATCAATAATAATTAGATTTTAACTCCCTTTAATTATTATGTCCCACATCGGATAATATGAAGAAATTTGTAAAGACTTGACCATATAAATAAAAGTCTTGTGTGTTAGTATTACTTGCACCAATAGTTAGTGGATTTTGCTATAACTAGTGTTACCTCTACTATTCAGTATCTGTAATTATCGATACATTATACAATTCTTTTCTTTTTGTACTTTATATGGTATCGGACTGAAACGGTCCAGCCCCCTCTACCTCTAAATCAGGACGTCATTCCTAACCCCAGCTGCCACCCTCGCGGCCATGGCCACCAACAGTTATACCTCAATCACCAACCCCTATGAACTATCCAAACCACTCGCCTACATCACAAACTGTGCCCTGCCCAACTCCCTGCACAATCAAATCAACGCCTTGGAAATCGCAAACCCTTCCTCGACATATGTCAGCGGTGTAATATCAAAGGACATTTTCTATCCCAGTGTCGCACCTTCGGACAACAACATTCTGGTATTCCTTCACCTCCTCGTGACTCGCCCCAACTCAACACTGCAACTGTCGATATCCCACAAACTAATTTTCTGGTTGATAGTGAAGCAACACATCACATAACAAATGACATTGCAAATATGGCAATTCATCATCCCTATACGGGTCCTGACTCGCTTTTCATGGACAACAGTTCAGGTTTAAACATCTCTCACTCTAAAACACTTTTAATTAATGATTTATCCATGAAACAACAAATTATTTCTGTCTCCCAACTTACCAAACAAACTAACTTTATTGTTCTTTTTATGTGAAGGACTTACAGACAGACCAAACAACTCACAACTCATAAAGGCTCATGTGTTAATGGACTTTATCGATGGCCTGCCCCTGCACCAATTGTTCACACCATTCGCAAGGACTCACCCACATCATGGCACCATAAGCTTGGGCACCCATCATCCTCTATTTTCAAATTTATTTTCCAGCATATTTCTTTAGGCACAAATAAATTCCAACTATTTGATTGTAATTCATGCCAAATTAGTAAAAGTCACAAACTTCACTACTATTGCATGTTTGTTGATCACTTCGCTCGTTAAATTTGGCTCTATCCATTGAAACACAAATATGATGTACAAGTCATATTTGGTGAGAAAAACCACAACACGAGGGGTGGGGGGGTGGTGGAATTGTGTTTTCAAAAACTTCTTTCTTACGTTCTGAAAAACTGTTCCCAGATTCAGAGTCTGAAGTAGTTCAGAGTCTGACTGAGTTCAGAGTCTTAATGCAGCGGATAATAGTAAGAGAACAGAAAAAGAAAGAACACAAGAAATTATATAGGTTCCTTCCACAAACCGGAAGTAGTCCTGTCCCCCTTGCACTTCCAAGGAGAGTTCCACTAAAATGTAATGTCGG
>Ga0315913_1000221_pt1 | contig 42912 bp, 31 predicted proteins | sample MpolsnodulesMG_FD_207736 | JGI IMG/M metagenome (GOLD analysis project Ga0315913, IMG submission 207736) | Medicago polymorpha root nodule microbial communities from Los Angeles, California, United States - small nodules | ecosystem: Host-associated > Plants > Roots > Nodule | place: USA...
TCTGGATTTCTTAAACCGGTTCGAGTTTTTAACGAAGAGATCGAAACATTATGTGGTTGTTACATTCTCTGTGCGGAAGTTGTTCTTCCTGTTGGACATGAAACGGATGGCAAAATAACAGGAAGGTGAATTGTACCAAATTTATACTGGAGTGGAAGTGTAATTACCCGCTATTGCAGGTCATTTACTAAGGACTATGGGTAGACCCTAAAAAAAGGGTCCATATTAGGGGCTCCCCATAAACAGATGTTGAACATAAATATGTAATGGTATGATAAATTTTAAAAAAAGGAAATAACAAGTTCAGACCAATTCAGTTTGTTACCCCAAAAATAAAACATAAACAATTTAGTTTGTAAAGCCTTGTAAGTAGTTTAGAGATACTAGTATTAGCTTGCTTTGCAAGCTTTAGATAGCTGTCACACCAGCCTAGGGATTATCATTTTTCACTAACATTCATCCATGGCGTAATTCTAACACAGTTTATCATTTTTCCAGAAAAATTAAGAGTTCGGTTTGTCTACCACAAGAATGAGTTTCTTCCACTTTGTCTGGCCCCAAATAAGAGTGACGAGCATTCATCACAGTCATAAACATCGGATATAACATTATTCGGAGAGCATCATTTACCTTATTCAGCATTTTGTGTCTGATCCTGATTAATGAAGTCTAGAGCATCATTTTCGGATATAACATTAACACGGCTGACCCTGTTTTTGTGAGTCACTCCATATATCTTGTCGGCAACTTTCACTAGCTCTGGACGGAATGTTGTCGTGATAAATTGAGTGTTTGCTATGTCTGCCAGGCGCCGTATCATGTCTATGAAAGTCAAGGATCCCCAAAGGAACGAATATAAAAGGAAATCTAGATGTTACTCAGAGTATCAGAACCATGAACAAATTTCTAATATCACAAGTCCATCTAACAGTAATAAATAAACAATAACAAATGTTTTTACCACTGACATGGACCAAATGACACTTAATACCCTACCATATATCATGTCACATACCATTTCTGTAAGTATTTCTCCATTCAAGCCTTGTGTAGCTTTACTGAGACGAGAAGAGCTTGCTTCTTGAAACTTACTTGAAATTATCTATTTTTCTCTTGCACAGTTGTCTCTTTTAATGTGCATGTGTTCCTGACAGAAGTACTAAATGCAACAAAATAACTCATGCTATGAGGAATTTAGTTAGCAATAGCTGAGGAAAAGAACACAAACCAAGTATGGGTTGGATGTTCAATGATAACGAACCACATACTTGAGGCTTATATATTCCAATGGTCGAAGATCCTCTAAGTGCAACTGAAACCTTCACCTCTAATATGCAATGCAACATTATATGAAGTGGCAGATGCAGCATGCAGTAAATGCAGATGGAATAATACAAGAACAGACACTGGGCATGACAAATAGCACCCACAATGATAAAATGGATACTTCCAACAGCAGTTCTGTACTGAGGATCCAATGCTGCATCAATCTCATCAAATAGATAAAAGGGTGCCGGATCACATCTCTGTATGGCAAAGATAAGTGTAAGGGCAACAACAGTTTTTTGACCTCCCGATAGCTGTTTCATGGACTGTGTTTCCCCTTGTCCAGTAAAAGAAACCTGCAAGGTATAAACATGTCTAGGATTAATGAAGAGCCACTGAAGAAACCCACATCCCCAACCAAAACGTGGTAGACAGAACATACAAGTGTGGTTTTTACAATCAGTTAAGGGTCAGAAAACAGGACCCGTCTTTGTTTAATGATATCAAATTTTGCTTCTTTTTTTTTACTGTGCTGCCAATTGAATGTAATTCATCTCTAAATGCCAACCAGAAAACAAAAGAACTAAATATATCTCAAGACATGAACATTAATATTCTACACACCATGCCGTTTTCTGACTTTAAACATTCAAAAAGTGGTACATACATTACATAAATAAAAATAAAGATGTAAAAATCAAATACACTTGCCTTCACTTTCACTCCAATGTACTTTTCTACTCTCCCCTCTGGATTTGGTTCCCGAGGACCATCCTCGTCTTGATCATCATCGTCGTGATCACCATCCTAAGAGAGGAAATAAAATATAGAAATATCATTTGCATGAGTTACAGTAACAAAGGTAAAACATCAATTTATCTCTTGGAGATTACTCTCACAAATTGTGTAAATACATAGAAATAGCTCAATAATCTAACGCCACATGCAAACAGGAGCAAGAAAACAGTTTTGACATGAAAGCATACAAATTTAACGATGTGAAGAAAAACAAGCATACAAATTTAACAATGTGAAGAAAAACAAATCTCGAAAATACTAGAATGTTCTTAGTCTAAATTATTGATATCAGTTTTCATTTTATGATTATATCACTCATTAATTTGAGGAGTTGACATTATGTATTCCTCCAATAAAAGGTTCTCTTTCCTGGCATGGAAGAGACTAGATATAGAAAGGAATATTAGCTTCTCATTGAAATTACACTCTTGACCTCTTGCAGGAAACCAGAATGAGTGGTTGAAATGAAGGCTAGCCAATACTCCTATGGATCCCAAATGCAAAACTTAATGAAAAAAGAAATGTTGATATTGGGAGATACTAGAAGTTGGCTGGAAAATTGGTATACTTGGCTCATACCCGTCCTGATATTGCCTTACCCGTCTGTGTTGTCAGTCAGTTTATGCACTCTCCTTATGAAGATCATCTTGAGGCTGTCTTTAGAATTGAGATACGTAAAAGCTACCCCAGAAAAGGGTCTATTCTTTGAAAAAACCAATGATAAGAATGTGGCTATTTTTACTAATATAGACTGGAAGGGTTCTGTAAAAGATAGGAAGTCTTATTTATGTTATTGTACCTTCGTGTAGGGAAACTTGGTAAGTTGGAGAAGCAAGAAACAAAGATCGGCTGCCAGAAGTAGCCAAAAAGCCGGGTTGAGCAATGGCCCATGGAATTTGTAAGGGCCTATGGATTTATATAGTCCTAAAGGAACAAAAGATGATGCTAGAACTCCTGTTTAAGTTGTAATGTGACAAAACCGCAATAAGCATAACCCAGAATCCCATCCAGCATGGCAAAGCATATTGAAGTTGATCGTCACTTTATAAATGAAAAATTGACTCCGGAATTTTATGCTCGTCCATTTTGCCTTAAAATCAACTAAAAGATGGCATTTAACTTAGAATTTAGCAAGGCTGACATTTGAGCATCTAATAAGAAAGTGGGCATGATGGAAATTTATTTTTATTGTTGAATATATCACTCCTAAATTTGACAAGTTGACATTGGAGTATTTCTCCAATAAAAGGAGTGCTCTTCGACTGAAATAATAATTCTCTATTGTTATATTATTTTGAACAATTATACAACAAACAACACATATAACAAACAAACTATAAAGCATCACCTTTCTCTATCCAATGCAATCACAAGAATTGATGGGAGAAGCTAAGACATTAATTACTAGCAACAAACCTTCTTCTTCATCATAACCAGATGACCATGGCCCCCCTGTACAAGTTCAGAGAATACTTCTCGGAAATGCCTAGCAACACCTTTGAAAGTGCGCTCTATTGATTCATCCTTACGTTGATCTAGACTTGATATTAGCTCTCTGATTTTCTGCAATTATTTAATGGCAAAAAAGTCAAAAAAAATTAGCAATGTTGATGTTGTATACAATACAATCACAAATGCAAAAGTTGGAATTGAATCATTCCTACACTCAAACCCAAACTTAAAACCAAAAATCACATTAAAACTGCATTACAGGGCATGATACATCAAAAAATGGAAACTCAATAAAAAGAACATCACAAATATAGGTCATTCCACATGCAGGTGAATATTCAACAAGACGACTTCATATCACAAAATTGGACATCGAAGACTTTTTTGTATCTTTGGAAACAATTATGAAGAACTTCCTATACTGGAGTGAAAGTATACCTCATCTCCTGCATCAAGTTCAGCTTGTCTTTTCTGAAGTTCTTCTCTCTGTTCTGTAAAATTTATGTACTGATCAAGTGCTTTCTTGTTGACATGACTAAACTGTTGCAATTCATCATTGCACCTGTGCAGCATTTTTTGCAAATCTTTAATACTCCTCCGTTTGAACCTATCATGTCCAATGAAAAAAGGAAAAGAGTCAAATAAAATTAGCAAAAACCACACTGCAGAGAAAAAGGTAAACTATATCTCTTGATGAAACATTTAAAATATCAAGGCAACACAATCAAGTTTATCACAAAATCTAGACCGAAAACATTCATCGAAAAATATAAAACACAACCAATAGATGGATAACAAGTAGAGAATGCTCTTGGCCTTTTTCTTAAATAAAACTTCTGTCTACATAAGTGCAAGGATTAGCCATGCCATATTTAAATGACGCTTGAGTAGAAAGGAATATGGTTTTCAGGAAAATGTGACTTTGCAGAGAAGTTTGGAGTATTTGCAAGGCACAAGGCTTTCTTAGGAAGCAGACGCTGTCACCTTTGAAATGAGAATGAAATGTGCTACTGGGAAGTTTACATAAAGTGATAACATCCGTGAAGAAAACGATGTGCTTTAGTGCTCTCTCTATAATTTAACTGTCATTTCATTTCTTTTCACAATATAATTCATCTTTTATCGTATCCCTCTAAAAAAAATAAGTAAAAGTACGCTGCTAGGCAAAACTTACGACTCAAAAGCATCTGATGTCAATGGGCCAAGTTCCTTTATTTTCTTGGTATACTTTTCTTCTTTAGCAGAAAATTCACTTTTTTTAGCCAGCAATTGCTCTAATTCTTTAGCTTCTTCCTGATGTCTTCTATTATACTCCTCCTCCATAGACTGCAGCCAAATAACTTCATCATTAAGGCGCAACAACACGTAACCATTAAACAATTTAAAAGAATAATACCTTCAATTTATTAATTTCATCTTTGATCTTTGCAATTTGCTTGTTTCGATTATTTATACTATCAGAAACTCCTGAAGAAGAAATTTTGGTCAAACAAGGAGTGACAATTTGAACTTCAAGATATAGATATAAGACAACATTGGCTGACGTTCTCACTTTTAAGCTGATCTAATGTATCATCAACCAATACTTTTGCATCATTAAGTTCCTCCCTCTTGGAATTGGCATCAGCAACCATAGACTCATCATCATCAGATGATATCACAGCCTCCAGCTCTTGTTTTCTTCTCCTAAGATTAGTGGTTAGATTAGTTTCCAGCTCTGCTTTCCGTGCTTCACTCTGCAAATTTTGAAGTTAAAATGGAGACAATAGATAGCCCTATACATATTATGAACATCAATATAATTCGCTCAATAACCTCAATGCGATCAGTCTTGCAAGCAACAAGCTTCTCTTTAAGGTCTTTGATTTCAGGGTTCAAATCAGACAAAAGCTTTTTTTCCTCTGGTGTTAAATGATCAATGAGCTCTGTGCCCATCTCAGCTTTTTTCGTAGCAATGCTACCCTTAAGCTGTTCAATCTGATTCTGAACATCTTCAAGTGATTTCTCCTACAAGTTATTTCAGAAAAGATGAAAAGCAATTAGCAGTGAACAATCTCACAAGCAACTACCAATAGAAAGGAAGCTCGTGAGTGGTAATTGAGTAGAATCTGAGAAATTCAATGACACCTTCTTGGCAAGTGCTTTAGAGAATAATGGCTTCTGTTTATTAGAATTAGCAATGTCCCGCTTAAGCTCTTCTATCTCTGATTTGCTATGAGCGCATTGAGCATCAACCTTCTGCTGCTCGGTAACAAGATCATTAATCTTTTGATCTATCAGTGAGACCAGTTCAGTGAAAACAAAACCATAGGGGAAAATGGTTTTTCGGCAAGGAATAAAATAGGCATCACAGAATGAATCACAAAACTAATGGATATGTGGTACTTAATGTTACCACGTCATAAACAAATCAAGCGGCTCTTACCAAAAAAATTAGCACAAGACAAAACAATGAATAATCTAAAAGGAAAATCAATCATCATCAATGAATGAAACAGATGTAGCAAACCCTATACTAGAGTCAAAAAGAAACGCAGAATTTCAGTAACGAACAAAGTGCAGTAACAACATAACGAAAAGCGATTCTATCAAGAAATTCTATCAAGAACCTTGTATTTCCTTCGACTCAGCTTGCCACATTTCTAATAAAGCAATTCTATCAAGAAAGTGCATCTTAATCATAAATTTTTTTGATTCAAGACAGCATCATGAATGTCCAAGATACCAGAAAAAAATAATGGTCAAACCATAACGAAATCACTGTTTGTAAGAGTTGCAGTTAATCACAGAAAATTATAGAAAAACATATCATCTCCCTCTATACTGCCAAAACACGTATTATAACATAACCAGAAAAAATCAAAAGCAAAAAGTAAATATGACTGCTGGGTACACATTGCCAAATGGTTTTTCTTCTCATTCTTAGAGCTATTTCTTTCAAACAATTTATGGTAATCAAGGTCCCCCGGATTTACTTTGTTTGCTTAGTTTCATTATATGTCGTCTATAAATAATGAGTTCTTACCAAAAAAATGGAGAATGTACAAAGTGTTTATTTACTAATATTAAAGGATATCTTGTATCTCAAATTTAACTTTCTCCAATTCCTCCTCCTTAACGTGGATACTGTCAGCATTCTGCTTAATGGTATTCATAAACTTCAGTCTTGATCGTCTGTGATCATAAAATCCTCCGGTCATACTACCTTTTTTGCTTACTTGATCACCTGTATAGAGACAGACAACAATTTGTCAGGACAAAACAATAGACCATCTACAATATGCAGACACACGCAAAGAGCTAAGCAAACCTTCCAGTGTTATGCAGTCCAAACCATTGGTACGAGCTACCTTTGAAGCCACATCCAGATTCTTGCAGATAACTGTTCTAGCAAATACCTGATAGAAATATCATAACTGATGTCATGGAACATCTAATGCAACTTTATAACGAAGAGGATGACATCGCTGATGTAGACTAAGTAATATTTAGGTTTGAAGTGCTCCTCTTGGAAGAGCATTCCCTTGAAAAACCTGAAGACTACTTTAGGTATAGAGTGATATGACTCAAACTTAAATGCTCTACATTAATAATGGCTTAAGTATGTTTGTAGTTAGTCCCCCAAAATATGCTTTCTGAATCTGTTCTATTTCTATTTGCTAAGAATTAATTTGTTTTTAAATATGTGTCATCCGTAATAAGAATGTTATTTTCTCTTCCATCATACCCACTTTTGGACTGTTAGGGAAAACCCAAATCCGACATTGAAAAGAGATAAAGCATAGAAAGGACTTATAAAGAGAGGCACCCCTCACCTAGCAAGTCGGTTTTGTAAGGAAGAGTAAGGTCAAATATATAAATCTAAGATAGAATTATCCACGCATCAAGCTAATAGTGCTAAGCATGAGGAGGAGGTATATTGAACAAAACTCGAAAGTCCCGCATTGAAAAGAGATAAGACCTTAAAAGAGTTAGTAAAGAGAGGCACATCTTACATTACAACTGGTTTTATAAGGAAGAGTTAGCCACAATATAAAAAGCTAAGATGTACAAACCAGCAGTTTACGGGAAAGAGAAGGGGTTTTGATATTTGTGTTTAAAAATAATTAAATGAAACTTACAAAACTACCCTTTAATTAATCATAATAACCCCTAAATAAAACAATAATCCATTTATGTCACATTGTCCTAACTCAACATGCTGCTCAACTTGCATCAATTTTATTATGTTATTGTTAAGAGTCCCACATTGGATGAGATATGGCCTGACAATATGTTTCTAAGTTCGAGGTAGTCCTCTCCTCACCTTAAAAGCGGTTTGGAAGGGTTGAGTTAGGCTCATCCCAAATTCTAAGATGGTATCAGTCTATCCAAGATTCGATGGGTCGCCTGATCAATGACGGATCCAAAACAATTAACCAGTGAGGGCAATACTCATAATTGTTCTTTAAGGTTATTTTATTCTAAAAGCATCGAATATGTGTTCATTTTCAATATTATAAAAAGTATTTCTTTATAAAAGAAACAAACAATCATTCAACAATTTCCCAAATTTTAGTTTGTTTTTTTATAGGAGAAAATTTATTAAGCGCACAACAATATAGAAGGTGTGCATAGAAGCCAATAAAAATGTACAATAGTCAAAATCTCCATCTCATCCTACACTCTACATTAAATGAAAAAAACTAATGATGTTTCCTAACATAACCTGCTATCTAAATTGCATGGTGCAAGCAACCTGATAGGTCTAAAACATCACAGCCTCATATCACCTAAACACAAAACCGACCTCCTCTACCAAATAATTTCATATCAAATTTTATGATATTTATAGTAAAAAAACTCTTTTAACTGTTGCATTTGTCATTGGCAGCATCACATTTAACTCTACAAATAAAAATCACAAGAGATACAATATGTTTTTTGAATATATAGTATTTTTGTGTGAAGAAATAATAGCATATATTTTTTTACAACATAGTGGGGTATGTGCCCCCAAATTTGTATGAGTACAGCCATCCCTGCAACTGCTATCAGACCACTCCGGTCACACTAGATTTCTTGGGCATGAGGTCTGTGTGTTAAAGAGTCTCGCATTGGATGAGAATATGATTAGGGCCTATAAGTCGTGGGTAGTTCTCAACTTACAAGCCAGTTTTGCATGGCTGAGTTGGGCCAAACCCAAATTCTAAGAGTTATAATGGAACCAGATAAACCATTTAAGAATTACGTTTATCACTACATATCACCTGAAGATAACTTGCCATATACCCATATGTAAATAAAATACAACAGTTGAGTAGAAGCTAACCTGACTGAATGCTGGAGTGTAGTCATGTTTAAAATTCAATTTCTTTAAAAGAGGTATGACATCGGAACTCTGTGGATAAGTGACGCGAGGAGCATTTACTCTGTTAAGTGGAATAAATGTAACACGCCCACCTTTTTGTTGATTAAGGTGTTTAATTATCTCGGTTGACGTGTCATCATTTTCAACAACCACATGAAATAAGCTGTTAAAACAAATTTGTTAAATTAACAAATCAAGCCAAATATGCAAAATTATAATACCAATAAAGAGATCAGGCCAAGAACAGATACTAGAGACGAAAAAAGTAAATTGCATGCTATGGATCTACCGAATCTACCCCATCCCCATTTCCAAAATAAAAATACACCCTATGAATGTAACATGTGGTGAAGCCTACTTATTCAAAGAAGGGATACCTGTTTCCTGCTGTCACTTCAACTGCAGTGAAAAACTTTTCATCACAGTTCAGCAACTCAATAATTGGACCGTGAACTCCAGAAATGTTCTGAGTTTTGCAGATCTTCCGAACTGAATTCAACCCTCTTCTAACATCCTGCACATTATAGTACAGAGTATCAAACAAGGTGGTGTGTAATAATGCCAACATCATCATGACAGATCGTCCCCAAACTGGACAGATAATAATAGCGGGCACTCTTATCAAATGCTAAGTAGTCTACATTTCTCAATATTAGATAAACAAAACACTGAGTCACAAATACCATTATATAATTACAGAGAACTAATTCCGTCACTCAAAAAACACCCTAAAACATCTTATTCAAAATCAGAGAGTGATGATGTCCTTCACTGCCATCAATCTCAAGATCTTTCTTTTTCCTTTATGCATTGAAAAATAGCACATTAAAAGAAGCTTTTAAGATATGCTACTCACACCAGGAATTGCATGATCAAGATTCTTTTCAGCCTTCTCAACTTCTGCTCTCAATTTATCAATTTCAGCAGTAAGTTCATTCTCTTTGCTCCATAAGGACCTATGATGATGATGATAACAATAATGAAACAATATCAAACCATAAGAAGTATCTCATTGACTATTAAATCAAAAACATGTGTACGCATCACAGAAAAGACAAGATATACGAACTTTTTCTTATCCTGAAGGCTGTCTCTTTCTACTTTATAATCACTAAACCTTTCACGTGACTTAGCAATTAGAGATTCCAAAGTAGTAATATTTGCTTTACGACTCTGAATATTCTCATCGCAACCACACATTTCATCATTAAGCCGTTGAATTTCTTCCATCAGCTTTTTCTCCTGTGGCACAAAAGTTCCACTACCCGTAAAATACTCAGTCAACAAAATTTAATATATCAATCTTAATACCACAAGTATCACATAGCTCAACAGCCAATAAGATTTATGAACCTAACGCAGCCAATAAGTCTTAAGGCGGAATTTCCAACAATAAAGTAGAATATGTCTTGAATAAAAGTGTAAGTCTGTATGCCTCTAGGAAGAACTGTCATATTTTGGTGGTGATCAGACTTTCAGACAACAACAATATTATACGGGTTCCTCGATTGAATTTAGAGTGACTTATAGGCTTATATGATATTGTTTATAATAGTAATTGCAAGTTGAAGTTCCTTCCAGGGGGATGTCATATCCTCTGACCTTATACTTCTTTCGTTATTTCTCTAATAATATTAATCATGCAGAAAAATGTATATGCAATTGAGCTCAAAAATGTCATCTCTGTTTATTGGGCTAAAATTTAAAAGAAAACGAATCAACAGCCTAATGAAAAACTGATAATTCCATGTGTCAAGGAAAAAACAGTATTTTGTCCATAATTCAGAATACTTGTGCCATTAAATGAACCCTTGCCTGCGTAGTGTTTGATGAGAGCACACGTTCAAGATCATCAGTCTCCTTTTGAAGCCACTTGTCACGAGCAGCTTTACTTGAAAACTGTGTTGCGCGTCCTTGCTTTTGATAAAGTATACTGAGTTTCTTCTCGCGTTCCATTATTCTAACAATAAATATTTTTTTAAGAAATAAGATTCAAATAAAAAAAAACTGTACAGATATGTGAAAGATAAATCATATTTCTCTAAGTATACCAACTACTCCAAATTTCATTGTTAAATGAGAAACACTGATATATATATATATATATATATAGAGAGAGAGAGAGAGAGAGGTAACAAACAAACCGGGAAGTCAAAATGCATGCACTACGAGGGGTAAATACATTATACTTTATTGAAACATATCAGTAGACAAGTACAACCACAACATACCCCTTGGTAATGTCTTTTTCTTTCTGAACTAGATTATCATATAAAGGACTAATGTTGTTCAGTTCATCCATCGAGCCTTGTATTTTATTCTCAAGTATCGCCAACTGTTCTGCAGCCTCTTCCTAAAACCATGTAGGTCAAAGATAAATCATGAACAGAAATACGCCATTCAAAAGAACTAGAACTCATAACATGATATCATCATTAGAATAATACCTTGGCACGCCTATTTCCAGAGATCTTCCCTTGTAAGTCTTTGACATCAAGCTCAAGCTCTGTGCGCTTCTTTAATGCTGTTGTTCGTTTCTTTTCAATAACTTCTTTTTCTTTGATAAGGTTTTGATGTTCCTTTGTTATATCTTTCAAATTATTCTCCAAATCTTTGGATTTCTCTTGTGCATCAAGAACCTCATTATACTTCTTTGCTGATATTTCCGAGACCTTGTTCCGAGCTTGTTCTATCTAAAACAAGGAGTCAAGAATCTACCTTCAGGCATCAGAAATTCAATATAGTAAAAACAGAATTAAAAAAGTCTAGAAAGAAGACTATAACAATATTAATTTGGCATCCTAATTTTTTATTGATCTATGAAGACCGACAAAAAGTTAGAGTGTACAATTATAAAGCTGCAAATAATTGTATTGAATGTTTGAGAGCATTTCACCCTAGTTCACTAGTAGGGATAAAAGGAGTCAAGGATGTTAGGCTGATCGGGAATTGGCGAGGATGAAATAGATATGAGAGACAATTACAATAGAGAAAGGGAGTAGTGACATAGTAGCCAACTGCCAGAAGACTAAAGAGCAGAAGATTTGGGTATGAATGAGGTGGAAGACTTACCCTAAAACCTGCTCTGCGAAACCAAATAGTCTGGTCTCTCCAAAACATCACAAATTTAGAGATGTCAACTAAGTTGGAAGATCATTAATTTGCTATTAATATTAGTATAATGTCAAGTGCATTTTACTCGCTACACGATCGAACTCAAGTGTTATAAATGCTGGAATTCTTAACAACCGTGATGGCCAATTTGTGACGGACAGCAGCACCATGGCACTTTATAGCAGAAACGTAAACTTAAAATGTTGGAATTTTAGCCGTCAGCCATTGTCCGCCATCCCTAATCAATAACATTGTTTGGCTTTTACTTTTACCAAGGCCATTACTTTCCTCCACCTTTCGGGCAAATTGATGACAGACCAGTCTACGGCACAAGGCCTTGGAAAGTTTATGTCCAAAGAAAATGGAGTTGCTGGTGACAGTAATGTGTATGTACGGCAGTTATTTTATTAAGCAGCTAGGACAGTTATTTTTATTAGACAGATAGAATGGGAGGACAGTTATGTGCATTTCATCCCTGTATGTATGGCTGGCGGTTATTATTATGGTAGGTAGTAAACTGTGTTGATGTATTATATTTCTGGTTTCTCAAGAATCGTTATCATTAAAACCTTCCCATTTGTTTGTCCAATCTCTTTGATACTAACAATTGAGAACTGTGATTCGGCTGGAGGTATCTCAAGTACTTAAGTATCTACCACTGTCTATTTAGCTACACCCAAACAAAATATTAATTGAAAACAAAAACAAGGTCTTCATAAGGATTTATATTATAACATCTGCCATCTGATCTCAGCATTGATTTTGAACCATACAGCAAGAATTAACAAAAACAACATATCATCACCTAAATGGATTTAATAGACAACCCAATCATCAAGAAAGAAGTTCAAAAATAAAACAAAGTAAAAAATATCATTCAAATAATTATAAATGCGGAAACATTTTAATATAGAAAACCTCTGCAAGCTTTTGTTGAGCATCTTGAACTTCTTTGCTAAATATGGCATATTCCAAGGATTTTCTCTGCTTGTCAAGATGCTGATATTTTCTAAGTTCCTCTTTCTCCTCGTCTAGTTCCTTCAACCTCTCGTCTAAATACTGTACAACTTGGATAATTTGTTTTCTTTTGTTACCTGTCTCACAGTAAAATACATGATAAAAACATAACATGAAAATAAACATAAAAATTCAGAAATTTTAAAATAAAAAATAAATAAAAAAAAAAGTTTGAAAGACTTGCCTGTATCCTGCATTATTTTCAAACTTTCACGGCGCCTCTCCTCATAAACTCTAGTACCACCTATTTCCTTCAGTAAATCCAATCGCTCAGAGTCTTTCATCAAGGTTAGGGATGCTATCTAGGCAAGAGCAAGAAAACAGCAAGTTTAGTAATTGCTTCAACGTTTATCAACATAACAATTTAAAAGACCAAACAATAGCACCATCAGCATGCACCAATACCTTTCCTTGTTGCACAACATAATATGGATTTGAGCGAGAGAACCCAGCACTTTCTAGTAAATTCATCACTTCAGTTTTCCTGCAAAGTATTTATCATCTTTTAGGTAAATAACTACTCAAATAACCAAAGGGCATAAGATAAAATGTCAATTTTATATAAAAATGAATGTACAGTATGTGCTCTATATCTTAATCTATTACACTCACGTGATGTGTTTTCCATCTAGAAAGTATTCATCCTTTTTCAAACCAATCGTCCTGCGTAAATGCACTTCCTCTTTGTCAACCTATCCTCCAACACAAATAGGAAAAATACTTACTTTGACACATTCCCAACACATCAATTTTATGCACACATACAATAATGAGAAAAAGTGGAAAGAGAAAATAATTGAATAATATTTATTTTTTTAAAGAAGTAAAATACATTTTGATGTGTGTGTGTTTAAATAATATGTCCAAAAGTATGTGCCCAATCAAGACTACCTCCACAAATAGATACCAAGATAAAGTACATGTGCAAATATCGCAATAAGTGGTTGTCAAAGATAAAGCACTTGAATAATAAAGTAAAATGCAAGCTGTTTGGGCACAATGTAAAAAATGCATTGCCAAGCACCAATCGATAGATTTTTCAGACAACTTAGATAAAAGGATATTTATTATAAAGCAAGTTCTGAACAAATGAAATTGTATCAGAATGTTTTTCAAATAAAAACTCTCACCAACCCAGAGAACCATATCATTAATTAAATTACTTCTCAACTAAAGGAAGAGTACAATCAAAACCCCGGAGAACAATGACAAGCACATCCATGCATGGAATAAGAATAAATTACTTCAACATAGAAAAATGATGAGTTAAAAATGGCATGTATAGTTAAAAGAGGAATATGGAAATAATATGCATCCAGTCATCACAAGTTGTCAGTTAACTAAATCCATAATCTCTTTTCTATCAGATTCTTTTTTAGCCTATAGATCCTTTATGTTGATAGATTGACAAAACCCAAAGTGTAGATATCGGTGCGTAAGAATGGATAAATATCCAATCAACCACCATTTAAAAAGGTAGAGATTAATATAGTAACGATAGCCAGGAAAAAAAAAAGGTGACTAATCAGAATCTTTGCAAATATAGTCTATAAAAAATTTCTAGATAAAGTCATTTTCCCTGCCATGGCAATCATGCAACAGTATTCAATTTACGCACAATGATAGACCAGTCAAGTATGTGTACCAAATCAGAAAGAAAGAAGGATAATAGGCCTGGGAACCCAAGTAGGGAGGAACAGTGAGGCGTGAAGGAGGGAACAACGATAGAAGTGTTTCCAGAAAAATCAGCATGCATTCCTTTGATCATAGGAGTTTCATTCCTCATCTTGGGGAGGACACTCAGGGGCTTTGATGATATTTTAAAGGGCGGCTAATGTGCTCCACTGAAAGGGAATGAGAAAAAACATAGAAGAGTTGGTGGAAAAGTGTGCAATTTGCCAACAAAACAAGTATCAGGCCCTTAAACCAGCAGAGCTGCTGCAACCAACTCCGTGCTGCCCAAATCAAGGGGCGACGATTCTATTTTGGTAGTGGTGAACAGGTTGTCCAATCCAAGGTTGTTCATTTCATTGCACTGAGTCACCCATATACTTCTATGGTTGTGGCTCAAGTTTTCATTGAGGAAGTAGCAAGGCTGCAAGGATTCCCTAGTCCCATCATTTCAGACAGAGATGATGAGTTTATGAGGCTGTTTTGGAAAGAGTTGTTTAAAAAGGCAGGGACCAAGTTGAAATATAGCTCAACATATCATCCCCAAACAAATAGGCAATCGGAAGTAACTAATAGAACTTTAGAGGTGTATTTGAGGTGTTCTATGAATGGCCATCCAAAGATTTAGTAAGTAAGGTTAGTATGGGTTGATTTTGGTCCAATTCCTCTAACAATGCTTCCACAGACACGACTTTTTAAAGTTGTCTATCGAAGGGAAGCTCCAACCATTGCAGAGGACTCTTTCCCAGAGTTTATGGTAATACAATTTTATCATTTCCAGAAAATTACAGTATTGGTCTATTACCCAACAAGACAAGAAAATAGCATTTCTATTCTTTTCCAAGCAGAAAACAAAACATGCATAAGTGGTCTTTTTATAATGTAATTAAAACAAAGGAATTTCAAAAAAATTGGAAAATCATCCTCCGTGTCTACTAATATAAATGAAACTATTATTTTCAAAATATTACCGGGATACGATTGTCTGAATTATCAAACACAATCTCCACAAATGCAGATAAAACTGGGTGTCCAGCCCCTTCCTGTAGAGAGAAAAATACATTTAAGCTTTGTCAAATTCTAGAATTGATTATAGCCCTGCCTGGGTAGGAAACAGAAGTAAAAATATAAAAGGAAGTATGAATTGTGCCATACATGGAGTAGTGCATGCCTATCCTCACTGCGTAGGTTTTGAAAGAGATCACTTAACACAAAACGAATGGCTAGATACAAAACAAAAGGAGGGAAAACAAGTGTCAAATTCAAGATGAGCAATCCAGTTTCAGCTACTTCACAAAGAGTAAAATCTGGTCAAGTTATAAGTACAGTGGCACAGGAAATGGCGATTTTCTTACCATGGAAAAAGTTTGTTTTACCAGATCCATTAGCACCAACTGCAAAAAAATGAGCAAACAGATACTATTGATGTTACTGAACACATGAATTTGACCGAAACAGGAAAGATGCAAAATGACATTTTGAGACAACTTCACATTAAATTAGATGGAATAAACAAAAGGAAGAATTATCAGAGTATGAAGAGAATGTAGTGAACAAAGGATGTACTTTCCAAAAAGGACTCTTTTTCGCTAGCCCCCCTCACAGAAATAGTTAAGCTAGTAAATCTTCTTTCAGTAAACCCTAATCTCACTAATCTTCCAAACAGAATTCCTTTCAGTAGCCCAAGTTAGCAAATGGATTCAAAGGTCTTTCAATTGGATTTGGGATAATAACATTCATTACAATCAAAAACATATGACTTATTCCAGAATTACAATCTTAATAAAGCACTTTCTAATAAAACCATGGTCATGCCTCAACCAATACTAGTAATGGTTCCTACATTGTTCTGATACTATATCTACATGGGGCAGCTTTCCAAAGCCTTTGCAGAATTTATGGCAACGCTTAATGGAAATCAGCAGATTTTGCGGTTACTCAGTGTTATGGTTAGTGCTAAGATAGCTGATTGTTTTAGGCATATTCATCTATGATTTTGTAATGAGTATTCCTGTTTCTCTCCATCTTGTTACTCTTGAGACTACCATACTGTCAACATTTGGGCATCCGTTCCTTTTCATAAAAATTGTCTTTCATCCTTAAAAAGAAAAAGAATTGCGGAATAGGATCATACCATAGGAAAAGTTTCCATTTTACAAAGAGTAATACTATATGTATGTCGAATTGCAACTATTTAAAAACAAAAATACAAACTAAGCCGGCAAATATCAATCGTAATTATTAAAAAAAAAACACTATTAGATTTCTACAAGCTATAATGCACACAAACGAAACTTGACTAAATTCATTTCACATTGTATCAAATTCAAACTTTATTGAGCTGCCATCATGACATGTCACAAATGAAATTCCTACATCATGCATTTCAAAGGATTATGCTGAATCAACACAAAATCATCTAAAAGCTTTTGAATAAAATTATTACCAACACAGTTGACTTTAGGACTGAAATCCTCTGTGGCAATTTGCTCTCGGTAACTCTTGAAACCTTCAATCACAACCTTAAAAAAAGATACAAGTCCATTTAAGCAAGGAACCAACTCCAAAAAGCAAGAATATAAAGAACATTGAAGAAGAAAAAAATTAAAATACAGAAGAATCATTTAACCAAATGTTACTTCCTTCCATCACTATTATACGCAAATATTATTTGGCCGGGTTTGTTGAATAATTGATGTATCTAGTCTATATTATAGACCAGATACATCAATTTTTAATGAACCTAGAAAAGGTAAGTGGCGCAGCTTGTTGCCAATTTGCCTTCCATTCCTATGAAATTTTCTATATGATGATAATTTGACATTAAATACCTAGAAAGGTAATGTTTGCTTATAATAGCGACCAGAGTAAAGTACAACAAAAGTAAATGCAAATGAAAAAATAAATAAATGTATCAAAGAACTTCTAAACAAAATTACCTGCTTAATGAACATGTTGAAACTATCGTAACCAAACCTACAAAAATCAAATCATATGTTAAAATTCAGAATTCAGAAATTCACAATATAAAATCAGAATTCACAAAAAAATTCAAAAATCACTTCCTTCAAAATCTGCGCATGTAGCGAATTCAGAGAACCAACAAAGCAATAGTAAACTCATACACGACACAGGAATAGTAATTTTGTTTGTAAAATCAAATTACAAATTACGCGATGAAAAATTATGATCGAAACTGTAGAACGAAGTGTTCATTCACATGCTATCGAAATCAAGTAGCGGAACAAGAAATTGAAGTAAAAACCATCTCGGAGATTGATTTAGGGTTTAGGGTTTCGAAGTGAGTGATTTTCACTGAAAATCAAAAGAAGAAAAGAAAAACGAAAACAGTGCAGAGCAATTTCGAAAGCATGAAAGAAGAATTGAAAGCGATTAGGACTGAGAGAAAACCTACCAGAGAGAGAGAGAGAGAGAGTTGAGTAGAATAGAGTAGCCAAGTTGTTAGTTTGAAGGTATTTGAATTTGTATTGACTCAGACCCAATTGAGTCTATCCAATTTTTTCGCACCAAATTAAGATATTTGTTACGTATTGAAATAAAATAAATTAATAACAATAAATAATTTAAAAAAATAAAAAAATATGTTGGGTATTTTATATTTGTTAGGTATGGGTGAATGGGATTTGAACTTCAGACCTTGCATATATTTTACCAACTGACCTAAGTTTACGGGGACCTATTTTTTATCGCTTATCATAAAGAAATCTTTTTCAAAAGTAAATTTTGTTTAGAAAAAATACCTTGTTTAAAAAATTATTATCTAGTTTGATTTGATACAATTATATAAAAGAGATTTTGGTTATAATATTTTCTCAATCTTTTGACACTTATTTTTTCACTCTTGCTAAAATAGTTCTAAGTCAAATATCATTATTTTTTGTCATTTAAGTTTAACAAAAATATAAGGTTATTCATAAGTTTTTTATGTTTTAATCCAAACCAATTATCCTTAATTGACTCGATATGTTTGATAACTTATTGACTAAATTTGAATTGACTCTCAACACACTATCTTAATTCATGTTTGTCATTACGTCAATTCTCATGTGATCTCCTAATTTTTGAAACATACAAATAAATATTGAACTAATAAATTGAAGGAAAAATATCATGATAGCGTGTTTACACAAAATCATAGTACAAAAATAGCAACCTGTTGTTGACCACTCCATTTGTGCTTTTGCTTCATCTTTTTAATTTCTTCAACCCCTTTAAGCAAATTTTGAACACATCCATAAAACAATAACAATCAAGGACATGTCCTCAAATAAAAAATGTCTGGGCGAACACAATCAAATGAAAAATATTAAAATTACAAGAGAAATATTCTTCTTTTATTTTTTTCATTTTTGTATGTGCACTCAAAAAAATTTCATCTGACGTTGTGTTCATGTAAGATTTTCTTTAGATAATAAGATCAACTAGGATTAGACACATGCCAACTCCTGAAAGGCCAAGGGTATAGATGTATACAAACTTCAAAAACCAAAGACATGTGGCATAGTTTTCTATAAAAAACTTGTGTTCAGATGGCAACCAACCATGTGTGTTTCTCTTCCATATTTTTAGATCCCGTAAAAACATAGCTTAATCTTTGTCTATTTTTAACCATAAGTGCCAACATTTGTAAGGATTTCCTACTCATGGCTTCTTCTACTACATTGGTTTTTCATGGATGATAACCCAACCCAATCATGATCCTTCAATAATTCCAACCCTTTGTGATCCTCATTTTCAACCCTTTGTGATCAAGCAGATAACGTACACTCTTATGGTCACTAAACACCTCAAACTTTGACCCACACGAATATCGGCCCCACACTTTAAGTGCAATTACTACAACTGCCAAATCTAAATCTTGCGTGGATAAATCCTTTGATGAACCTCCTATAATACTCTGCCAAACCTAAGAATGTCTTATTTTCGTAACCGTGTTGGGAGCGTCCCATTGCAAACATTGCGTCCACTTTAGATGAATTAACTGATATCTCATTACCATAACTCACATGACCCAAGAAACTTACTTCTCGTAACCAAAATTCATACTTCGACATCTTAACGTACCACCTCTTCTCATTTACAGTCTGTAACACATCCGCGATATCTTGCATGTTCCTCATATGAGTCATAGTACGTCAAAATATCATCCATGTATACTATGACAAACCATGCTAAATACGAATGGAAAATATTGTTCCTATACTCCATAAACACTCCGCATGAGATGCTCCAGACAACATCACTAATATTCATAATGGTCATAACGAGTCTTGAACATAGTCTTGGGCACACCCTCCGACTTCACTTGAATCTAATGATATTCTGATCTCAATTCTATCTTACTAATCACACAAGCACCAACCAATTGATCCATCAGATCATAAATCCTAGCAAGGCACCGATTCTTACTAATTCTTCATTCAACTGCCGATGATCCACATTAAGACTTAAATACGACGTAAGATTTTTCACACATCATCCATACCCTGGAATAATTCAATCTACTCAAAACTTTATATGGCTCATTCGTAAATGAATCCTATCTAATCTACATTCTCCAAAAATATCCTTCGCACTAACATCTTATGACTACCCATCTAAAACATGTTTCCACCAAACTATTATCTTCCTAATTTGTCAAACACCAATACCCAACTTCTGCCTCCTAGTTTTTCAACTTATAACTAGCACCAAACTAACTCAAAAGGTTATCATCGTAACTTTTAATTCCTCACTTCTGAGGCTAAACTTCCCTTCTCAAAGGCACCACCAGTGAAACATCTCAAAGGAACAGCGGTGTCTCCCCCACTTGTTTCCTGTTGAAACTCCTACTTTTCCTCATCCCTCGTAACTCCACAAAGCATCACTGCACTCATGATTCTTGTCTTTCCTCTCCTTAGAACTCTTGCAGTGAGTAGACCTCACTCAGCTGCTTTCTCCCGACCTTCATTCTATACCCACCAGCAGTTAGATACCTTATTAAAGGGATTCAAGCATCAACAGTGTTTTCACATATGCCGCTTGTAAGGAATTAACGGGGGGAAAAAATGGTCGGATGGACCGACCTGCTCTGATACCAACTATGTAACACCCTAATTCCCGACGGTAATCTTATATAATGATAATCATGGTTTTAACGAAAAACGATGTCACACACATTCATTCATCTTTCATCATAATAACATAATAGAGAATAAGATACAACAACGGAAGATACTTCAAAAAAAATTCATAATTATAAACATCTTGTCTTTAACATCATTTAGGAAAAATAGCATAAAACATCATAGTGCTTAAACTTCGTAATTTAAGGACATTCAACGTTTAACTCAACTCTAGTGTTACAGATCAGAGCACGTATTTATTCGACTACTTAATATCACAAATAATAGCTACAGAGTATATCCTCGTCGCCACCTTCTAAGCGTCCCGCAAACCTAAAGCTCCTCGTCCTGAGTATGTGTACCCCAAGGGTACAAACGCCAAAATACACAAACAAAAGCAAAGGGGTGAGAATTCACATCATAACATATATTGGGATACATGAATAATAAAGTAGATAATCATATCATCATCGGTCCTTCATCACATCATCGTCTATCATTCATCATAGTATTCATACAATTTATTTCATAAACATCATTAACACATACATCTTATGCACACCTTGAACACACATACCATATTCACATCATTAGCACATATCGCAGTTCACCTAACATGACCTATATGAAACATACTTCATTCCTATACCTACATGCATGTCGGTACCATATCATATCGTCATAATAATGTAGTTCAGAGATGTGTTACTGAAACATACATTTCGTCATTCGTCATTATGCAGTATGATATGATGCATGAAGACTCACCAAACATCATTTAGAAAGGCACATAAACAACACATCATCTTTACATCATAGTCATTCGTCATTTTTCGTCTTTCGTCATTTTAACAATCATAACGTCGTTTTACATCATCATTAACACATTGTCATTAAGTAACCCCATATGTTCGTCTAATTATATCTAACTCATCTTTTTACCAAATGCTTTTTTATTTGGTATTAAAACTACAAATAGTTCTATAAATTTTACTTTTTTTAATAGATTTTTAGTTTTATTGAAAAATCCTACTAAAAAACTATGTTTTTTTAAAAAAAATTATTGATAGTTTATAATACTTAATTAAATAGTACTAGTACAACGAACCGAGACGTACCGAAGCTCTATACCTCAAACATACCAAATTCTTTTCATCTCGCGTACTGTGTACCCCAACCCGTACCACGTATCGAAGTGAATTACGAGACTATGGTCTGGTGAATAAGGAGTGAAGGTCGCGGTGGTGATGGTGAGTTTCACATACCTTATAGAAGATTCCACACGGAGTGACGAAATCGTTATTGTTGATTCGATCTTAGATCAAGGATTTGATGGCAATTAGATCAAGGATTTTATGTGTGTGTGTCGAAAGTTTGATGTGAGTGTGTCCATGAAAGACTTTTCCCAAAAAAGTAATGGGAGAAGAGCATTTTTTTCTTTTTATTTATTGTGCCCAAAGTTGATGTGTTGTGTATGTGACTAAAGAAGAGTTTCTCTATATACACTCCTCATTCAAATTCTCCCAAACCTCACGCGTTCTATTAAACCAAATCAAACTGGTTTCATTACGCAGTCGTTTCAATCTCTCCCCTTCTCCTTCAATCGCGCATCAAATTCTCCACAATCTTAAACCATCCCTAATTAAGTGCTATCAATATTTCCAAAAACCCTATTCAACATAGCAGAACAAAGCACATTGACATTCGACATCATTTCATCAGAGATCTTGTTGAAGAAAAGGTTGTGACACTTGAGCATGTTGACACAGAGGAGCAACTGGCAGATATTTTCACCAAGGCCTTATATGCTAAACAGTTTGAAAATCTAAGAGGCAAGTTGGGAATTTGCCTGCATGAGGAGGATTAATCATCTGTGTTGTGAGGCGTGTTATCTACTTATTTGCACGTCTTTGTATTGTGGGGTATACAAGTAATGAAGTACTCCTGAAGTCCTCTATCTTCTGTGGTTGGCATATTTTATGGCTAAAAAGGGGGAGAAAAATGGTATATCTGGTATATCTATAATACTCTCTATATGCCTGTCTGTCTGCATTTATTTTGCAGCTTTGATTGTCTATCTGGTTGCATTCATTTTGCAACTATTTCAGGTTTTGTGTAGATGTTGTTATGAATGTTACAACATCTTGATGTTCTTAATGTTGATCTGAGAATCTGTTCTCAGTAATTTTTATGTGTACATGTTCTGTGTTGATGTTCTCTGGAATGTTGGAACATGTCTGAGAAGACCTGTGTAGATGTTAGCAGTAGTGCTTCAACATCTCTATGATGTTCTGAGAATTTATTTTTCTCAGAATTTTAAGTGTACATGTTCCCTGCTGTTGCCTTATAAAAATTGGAACATGTCTTTGTGTGACCTTGATAGGTTTGCTAGCTTAGGTCTGCTAGTCATTGAATATTCCTTGAAAGGTTCTATGCTCAGATCCTGAAGTATTTTGTCTATGCATTAGGTGTTTTAAGTGTTCAGAATATCTATATGCATGTATTTAGGGGGAGTAATGGAATATTCCTATAAGTAGTCACTCATAGGTTCTTATATTCAAGGGGAGTGATACTTTTATGTGTGCTTGTGCTAGTCCAAGCTGTTGACAGGATGTTGAGTCAGATGTTTAGACATCTGTGTCTGTCACTTGTAAGTGTGAGAATTTATTTTTCCCTTGCTTCTTTATGTGGTTGGTGACAGTACTTTTTAGACATCTGTGTATGTCACTTGTAAGTGTGGGAATTTATTTTTCCCTTGCTTCTTTATGTGGTTGGTAACAGTACTTTGTAGACATCCATATTTGTCACATGTTAGTATAGGAATTTAGTTTTCCTGTGCTTCTATGGTTGGTTGTGGCAGTACTCTGTAGGTTGGGAAATTTATATTTTCCTTGCCTCTATGTGTGGCAGATACTCATGTCTGATTATATGAAGGATGTTGAAACATCCTACTTTGAGTGGGAATTTTCTTTCTCTAACTGTAGCATAAGAATTTATTTTTCTTCTGCTCTTATGAGACTGTGCATATATCTTATCCACTGTTGCATGTCTCTGATAAAGTGTAATACCTCTGCCAGCTGAAGCTGTGATTGAAGACTCGTGAGGTATTCTATGAATGCACACTCTTGCTATCTCTTGAGTGATACTGCCTGCTACTCCTTCTTCTTGAATATGTGTTCGTGATGACTTGAAGAAGTGTATCTAAGGTATCTCTTTAGATTCTGTGTGCTAGTTGTTTCTTCATAGGTGTGTGTCCATGCTCTTGGAGAAATGGTCCCCTGTATCCCTCTTTATTCTTTGGATTTGGCCTTAATTTGTTTTAGCCAAAAATTTGTCAAAGGGGGAGATTGTTGGGTATTTGTATTGGCTGCATTGTTGCTAAAACAAATATCCTTAATGTGTAAGTTGGAACCAATGTTCCAACATGTGGTTAGGCGTCTCTGTAAGATGTTGGATACAATGTTCCAACATCTTGACACGGTTCAGTGTGCTTGGGTTCATGCCTATTTGTACGCGCGCCCTTTATTGTTTAAGGAAACAATATTTCCTTATCTTATTGATCAAGCAACGAGCATATCTTTACAGGAATCAGCTGTGAAATATTTCTAAAGTAGTATTTTTATTTTAGGAAATATTTGTTATTGGTTGGAACGATCCTATAAATGTTCCGACATTTTAGGACTTTCCATATATGTTTCTGATTCTTGTTTTGCAGATTAACTGAACCGATCTGCTTTGTGCTGAAGCCCAACTAAGTATTTAGCCCAAGCTGCTTCAGTATATAAGGAAGACTTCAAGACCTAATTGCTCATTCAAGTCGTCACACTAAAAAGTTTAGATTTTTAGGGTTTTGAGTCTACATGTATTCTACTCTTGTATCGTGTTGATGCAAGTTTAAAATCTTTATTGTGTGCCTTTCTTGTATCGTCTGTGATACCTGTTTAGGACTGTTTGTGTGAGTTTGGTATTCTTGTGTACTACACCGAAGTTGTGAAACAAGGTGTTAGTTGTTTGTGTTTGAAGGTAACTTCAACTTTGTGTTTGTGTTCAGGTCTGATAGGTCACAGGGGCTGTGACTAACCATTAGGATAATGAGATGGGATCTCAGATCTAGGAGTTCCTAGGTTGAAGTCTATACGGGTAGGTCCTAGGTCATAAAGTGTAAACGAGGAGTTTGCTGAGAGCTTTTGAATAAGGACTACACTAGTGGATTTCCTTCCTGGCTTGGTAGCCCCCAGAGTATGTGTGTTTGTCACCGAACTGGATCAACAAACTCATTGTGTTCTTTACTTTCCTATCATTTATTTCCTTGTTTTTATTTCTGTTTATTACGTGATGTTGGAACATTGAACGAAACATTGCAAACGTTAAAACATCTGACAGAACATATTAAAACAAGTGCGCTAGAATTTCAAATATTATATATATGAATATTATTATGTATGCATATTATTTTGTTTTTGTAAAAAAATTAATGTGATGAACTTTTGTTATTATATTGAGAGTGACGTTAATGTGATGAACTTTTGTTGTTAAATTTTAGGAAATTATTTTAAATTGAAAAAATCATTTTAAAAAAAATTATTCGTGGATAGACGGAAAAATGCAAAACCATTATAAATGTTTTTATTTTGTGGATCAGGTATCTCAACACACAACTGTAGATATTAATATTTAAGTTTTTTTTTTGAGAGATTTAATCTTTAAGTTGGGTAGTGCAAAATTCTCCCTCGCGAAGTTTAACACCATTGCATTTCTTGAGTTGGATTAGAAACCAAGACCTCTTACATTTTTATTTTTGGTTAAATAACTCGGTGACTATAAATTCATTTCAAAAGCTAGATAAGCGAGGGAAATGAATCGAGAATATGAAACCTTGACCATTGCATATTTTTTTAGTACAAAGATCCTTTGTTATCTTATTCATCTATTGAAGCCACCTTATGTAATGTGATTTATTTTAGAGAAATGATATTGAACACACTTTTCTTGACACAAAATAGATACCATGGGCATTTTGGACTTTTCAACCTTAAAACAGGGGCGTTGTTGTAAATCCACCACACCGCTCTTCTTCCTTTCTTCTATGCGTGTTGTTTGCGTAACCATTCTCCTACCACCATCCTCCCACCGTCGTCCTCAACAGTGACGACCATCACAACAACCGTCGTCCTCGCAACCACCACCACCGTCATCCTCACAACTAGAGCTGTCAAAACGGGCTAGCCTGTACGGGCCGACCCGAAAGCCCGAATAAAACATAGGGCTTGCGCCTAAAAATTGGAGCCCGAATTTTTTCAGGGCTTTTTAGCCCGACCCGTAAAAGCCCGTAGCCTGTTCGGGCTAGCCCCTAACGGGCTATGGGTAGCTCGACAGCTCGTGTAAAGAACCATTCTCCTTCTTCTCCTCTCCGTCAGTTCTCATCATTTTTTAGGTTACCTACCTCTCTCATTTTTCCATTCATACCCACTAATTTATTTCTATCAAAAAATTACTTTTCATGTTGATTTTGCGTATTTTATTATTTTATTACATTTGATTCAACTGTGTTGTTTTGATATGTGAATTTGTTACCATATCTTTGCATTGAATCAAGAAATTGTAAAGATGTTTCATGATTTTCCTCTCCTGCAACCATCATGGACCTTAGCATTTGTTAACTTCAATTAATTTTGAGTTATTGTGTCCTCTTTCCTTGTTAAATCACATAATAACACTCCATTCAATACATTGATGTCTAGAATTTTCTTTTGTGATAAGCACTTTGATTTATAGTATAAACTCAAATTTGAAAAATGTCAACGCTGTGGAAAGATCAAGTTGACTACAATGGGTAGGGGTTACATTTAAAGTTTGCTGAACCAACAAAAAAGTGGCAGTTTCTTTGCATTAGCAATAAGCACCTGCTGAACTTGTGAAAGTTTCATGCAGATTGTTTATGTTTTTTTTCTTCCTATTGCCGTGTCTTTTAAAGGATTTTTTTTTTTAAAAAAAAGGTAACCCGGGCTGGCCCGTTAGCCCGTATAGGCCTGGGCCCGGGCTCTATTATTCGAGCTCGTATTTAAACAGGGCTTTTTAACCCGGCCCAAAAAAGCCCGTTACCCGCTCGGTCCGGTCCGAAATGGGCTGGGTAGCCCGTTTTGACAGCTCTACTTAACACCACCACCAGCGTCCTCCCCTATTTTCTTCCACTATCATTCTCTCTTCTGCTTCTCTCTAAACTGAACAACAACCACCGACCTCCCACCACCACCGTCACCATCCTCCGACCCGTCGCCCCGTCCATTCTCTCTCTCTATCTCTCTCGCTCCGTCCTCCAGATCTCCCACCATTGTCCTCTCCCATCGTCAGCACCACACCTCGTCCTCACGACCACCATCATCCTCATCAGTCACCACCCTTGTCGTCGTCAGCACCATCGCCGTCAATCTTCACATGTTGTCCAGATCTGAATGTTGCGCTGACTGTCACACGTTGCCGGAGAAAAATCAAAGAGTGGATGTTGCGGCGGTCGAAAGCTTATCGGAGAGGGAGCGGAGCTGAGCATGATTGTGTGACATAGAGAGATCGAATGAGGATTGTAGTAGAGGGGAAGGAAGAGAGAAAGAAAAAATAAAAAAAATGATAAATGAAGAATATCGTATAAGTATACGATGGTGTCGTATATTTGTCTGATTTTTTGTGTTCATTTATCAAAACTCTTTATTTTATTGATAGAAAGTGAATAATAAATGGTGAAAAATAAAAATATAAAATCGCACTTTATAGGCCCGTAATTTCTGAATTTGATGATTTTAGACCCTTGTTATTTCTTTTTCGCCCCACTAAAAAAAACTTGGACGTTTTAGATTACTAAACCCTAAAAAACCAAAGAGCAGCTGCACATCTATCCATCTCACAGGTGGCCAGCCGCCTCTGAAACCAGACGAAGAATGGCGGAATACGATCTGACACCGCGAGTGGCACCAAATCTGGACCGTCATCTCGTCTGTCCACTCTTAGAGTTTCTTCAAGAGCGACAGTTATACGACGATAACCACATCCTTAAGGCTAAGATCGAACTCTTAAAGAACACAAACATGGTTGATTTCGCTATGGATATTTACAAAACTCTTTATCAAACTGAAGATGTTCCTCAGGATATGGTTGAACGTAGGGCTGACGTTGTTGCTAGACTTAAGTCTCTTGAAGATGCTGCTGCCCCTCTTGTGGCGTTTCTTCAGAATCCTGCTGCTGTTCAGGAATTGAGAGCTGATAAACATTACAATCTTCAGATGCTTAATGACAAATACCAGGTTCAACAAATAATCGCTCATTGTGGTGAAATAATCTGCTTTTGATGAATGATAAGTTAGTAATTAATCAGAAATTACAGGTTTATTATCATGTAATGTGATGTGTTCTTTTTGATTGTTGTTTTTTTTTTTTTTTGACTAGGTATTTGGAGAAAAATTGATTTTGAGTTAATAGATTACGTAGAATTGTGTATGTCTGGTTCTACTTTTGGCGGAATGAAAATTGATTTTAGAGGTGTAGAATTCATTTTTGTATTGTTTGCCTGAAAATAAGGAAGCTAAAAAATGTAGCTTCACCCACATTTGTTCGGGATTTGGACATTTAAACAAACACATACTTTGACATTTTTGGTTGTGCATTGACAATAATTGATTTTGTAAAATGAGTTGATGGTAATGCGATTTATGTTTGGACACTTTCATGTAAAAGTGAGTTGAAGGATAAATTTGATTGTAAAAATCAATTCTAGAATCATAAGTTACAATTTCTAGCTTCAAGTAGAACCGTTTCTGGAAGCAAAATCAATTCTACTTTAGGGAAACCAAACATGTCAAAATCAATTCTACACATCTATAATCAATTTTGGCTACTCCAAAAGTGGAACCAAACATACACTAGGACTGCAATGTTGAGAATTATAACTTAGCTAAAATATAGGTTTTGTCTGAAAATTTTAGGTAAGTTTGGAATGCAAGGTGATTTAAGCTACCAAAGGGTGGGGAGTAATCTTATAGTAAGGGTGTGTTTGGCAACAACTTAACTATGTGCTTATTAAAAAAATTCTTTATCACATGAGAGTTTATGTATTGTATAAGTTGTTTGTTTAATTGAAGATGAGATAAGAGACTCCACATAAGACATATAGTAACTGTTTGTTGTTTAAAGTATCTTGTTCAGCTTATTTCATAAATGCAAAAACAGTTTATGGACATCATAAGCTCTTTCGCCAGTACTTAGGTCATAAGACAATCCTATATAAGTTCTTTCAAATGCCCATAATATGCTCTCTTGCTAGTAAGGATCTAAAGATGTTATTGACTTAGATCTTAGATGATTTAACTCTTTATTGTTTCTAATAAAATACCACTTTTAGTTGAGATTGATAGAATCATAGTAATGTAATATCCTCCCATTGTTTATTTGGAATTTTATTTTTTTAGCATGTATTTTTTTTTATCTTGTTTTTCTTCTGGAAGTTCAAATTTTGTTGTATTTGAGTTCTGACTTCTAAAAGGATGATTCTACAGATTGGTCCTGCACAGATAGAGGCATTATACCAATATGCCAAATTTCAGTTTGAATGTGGAAACTACTCTGGTGCTGCTGACTATCTTTACCAGTACAGAGCATTATGCACAAACAGTGAAAGGAGTTTGAATGCATTATGGGGAAAGCTGGCCGCTGAAGTATTGATGCAAAATTGGGATATTGCTCTTGAAGAGCTCAATCGCTTGAAGGAAATAATTGACTCGAAGGTTGTTTATCTGTTGATGTATTGAGTAGCACCGCTTTCTTGCTTGTCATGCTGATGATATTAATAAATAATTAATGTTGGTGAACTTTTTTGCAGAATTTTTCATCACCTTTAAATCAGGTGCAAAGCAGAATATGGTTGATGCATTGGAGTCTGTTCATCTTTTTCAACCATGACAATGGAAGAACACAGATAATTGATCTGTTTAACCAGGACAAGTATGCATTGTCGACTTATTTTTCCTTTCCCCCTGGATGCCTTAATTTGTTTTTAATCAAAACAAATATTTAAATATTGTTTTTGTAGTTAATCGGCATAGTACTTTTTCAATTGCATGCTTCCTCTCTGGATGACTATTTCTTGCATGTTCTGGGTTTAGTATTTTAAATGTTGCTTTGTCTGATGTATGATACATCATGTTCAGGTATCTTAATGCAATCCAAACCAGTGCTCCACACCTTTTGCGATACTTGGCCACAGCATTTATTGTCAACAAGCGCAGGAGGCCTCAATTCAAAGATTTCATTAAAGTTATTCAACAAGAGCAGAATTCATATAAGGACCCCATCACTGAGTTCTTGGCTTGTGTTTATGTCAACTATGACTTTGATGGCGCACAAAAGAAGATGAGGGAGTGTGAAGAAGTAAGTTCTCTTTCTGTTGTCTAGCTAATAAATGTCGACTATTGAAGTGATGTAAATTTTCATTTTTTTTATTGTGTCCTTATTAGGTATTTGCTTCACCTCTGTTGATTATAATATGCTTACATTTGCAAAAATGCAGGTAATTCTCAATGATCCCTTCCTTGGTAAACGAGTTGAAGAAAGCAACTTCTCAACTGTACCATTAAGGGATGAGTTCCTTGAAAATGCTAGGCTGTTTATTTTTGAGACATACTGCAGGATACACCAACGAATTGACATGGGGTATGTTCCTAATATCTGCTACAAATGTCGTACTACTGTCCGGTTTAACAACTTTTATATAAGCCTTTCTTGTTCACCTGGAAAAACACGCCTCAACTTCTGTACCATTGATCTTTGAAAGTCTATTGTAATCAAATGTACAAAATAAGAGTCATGTTTTTTCTTTACATGCAACACAACTATTTTTTTTACTATAGGGTTGTTCAATTGCTGATATTTCTTTTGAACAGTGTACTTGCTGAGAAGCTAAATTTGAATTATGAGGAGGCTGAGAGATGGATTGTGAATCTCATCCGTGGCTCAAAGCTTGATGCCAAAATTGACTCTGAAACTGGAACCGTTATCATGGAACCTAATCATCCAAATGTGTAAGTTGACTTTGTTACCGACTTGATAAATAAGGGCTTTTTATAGTCTTATGGCTTTCTACCGTATTAAGTATTAACTTATGAGCACTCACATTTTAGCTTGAGCGTGTCCAAGTATCCCACACAACACTGACACTTGGAGTTGCATATTATCACTTCTATTTTCTAAAAGGAAAATGTTAACGAGTGCCCCTGGGGCACTCTTTAAGGATCATAAGTAGTAAGTTTATTATGAAAATGCATGTAATTAATGCCTTGGAAATCGAAATACTTGACTCTTTTAAAGAATAATTTCTTATTTTGGATAGCTTAAAGAGTGCCCCGGGGGCACTCGTTAACAAGAAATTATCATTGGTGTCTGTGTCAGTTCATTGTAGTGTTCAATTTCCATGTCTGTGTTTCATAGGACATTAGGACTATTGATACTGTAACTAGTATTCTGGTTTTACCATTTTTCCTTTGTTTCTAGGATCCTTAATCTTTGAATTGCTTCATGTCCAGGTATGAGCAGCTGATAGACCATACAAAGGCTCTTAACGGCCGCACTTACAAGTTGGTCACTCAACTTCTGGAACAAGCACAAGCTCAGGCAGCTCGTTAAACTGTCTAGGTAGACTGAGGAGAGTGTTTGTTCTATCTTCCCGGGATGCATCATTTTGTTTTTTTGCTATTTAGATTGCATTCAAATTCATGGGATGTAACCTTACTTGAAGGTTGTTTTTCTGATAACTCCTATTGTTTTAACTGTCAATGTAGGCATGTAGTATTTATAACTACCATTTTGTTTAATACATTTACCATGAATATCATCATTTCAGCTGTAGGAATACGTCATTCATCATATTTTTTTTACGAGTTTGTCCGCTGTGATTTTCGGCCGCAAAAGCCGCCACAACAAAATTCAACTCACCAGAGCTCCACTCTGCACTGCAATTCTGCTAAATTCAACTCACCAATCACATGGATTTTGTATTGTTTCTGCATTTTGGTACTTTAAATTTTAAGTGTCTATTAATTTAGCCCTTCCATGAGGATTAGGGCTCTTCCCAAAAATTGTGTTTTGCTGATTTGGGAATCGTCTCACCATACCTGAATTCCAATTCCACCTCTGGCAATAGGTAACTTTTAACATCATTCATTGGCCAAGGCAAAGCATAGTCACCACGCCACAAACAACGAATTCTTCACTAAGTCCAAAACGTTAAAATTATTCGTGCATTGGAACTTCGAAAAGAATGTGCGAAGTCCTTTGAACCTAGTATGTTTCAATGAAACTTCTTTCTAAGATATTAAAAACTCATACCAACTGTCCTCCACATTAACAAAGTAAGATGCGTAGACATGTTTTCTTTTATGGAACTTGGTGAGAATTGGAAAAAGTTTAACGAAATTAAAGTTTTATAATAGCGAATTCTGCTTGCATCTATTGAACTTTTTTTTTTTGTTTACCAATTATTGTAAAAATTGCTCACTTGGAGCTCTTTAGAGTACAATTTCTCAGTAAATTTGTTACCCAACGTTAAGCTTTAATTTTAGTTCTTCATATGGCGTTGTTGGAAAAGTGGTGTTGGAGATTACTTGTTGATAAATGAACTTTTTGGTATAAAGTGCTGACAACCAAGTATGAGGCAGAAGAAGGTGGCATTAGGTGGGGTAAGTCCAGGCTTAGGGTGGTGGAAAGATTTATGTGCTGTGAGAGAGGGTGTTGGGGTTCTTGAAGGTTCTTGATATCAATGAAAAGTATAAATACAATTCGTTATAATTTGAAATTCACGATTCACAAACATCAATACTTAAATCTAAAACAAATAAATAATTAAGTGATTTGAATTAATAAATAATTCAAATAAAATTTAAATTTATACAAAAAACTATTGCTTATAATTTACACATGTTAACGAAATAAAAAAATACGGATAGACTGAGGGTTTCACAAAGGTGTCATTAACTTTTGATGCATTTATTCCTATCTTTTTCTATTTGTCATTGTCATCATGTTCGGTGTCTGTGGCAGTGCTTCATAGAGTAGTGATTAGTTGGCTTAACGTTATGTTGCGTGGTCAATTAGGTGCTTGTGGAGCGTGAATAGACACGAGTAAGTACAAGGAGGTGTTATTTTTTATGATATTGAGCAAAACAAGTGGCGCATAGTAGAATGCAAAGAGGTGAATTTGCAGAGGCACTGATGTTTGCAAAGAGGTGAACTTGCGAGGTTCACAATATTAATGCTGCACTCAACAAACTCTCTAGGTGTGGAATGGACTGGACTGGAATTCTTCAGACAGAAAGACTCTCTGAGAAAATAATCACAAAGAAACAGTACAGAAAGCTTGCATATGTGGAAAAGAGGGATTCAACGCTGGAAACGATGATCGAAAGAAAGATGTCAATGTTCAAGAATATGACGTTTATCCTTCAAGATTGAATGTTAGAAGGTCTTCTGGACAAAAGCACGTTTCGTATGTGGAAAACCATGAAGATGACAAAAAAGAATGTGCCCAAAGAAACAATTTTAAGGAATACAAGTAAAGGCGAGTATTCTCATATTCAAGTTGACAAGGTATTGGAGTCGGCTCTTGTTCCTAGAATGTTAAATGAGGAAAATTACTCTCCAGCAGAGATCATTGATTGTCCTGATCCAGATTTCAATAACTTTGAGAAGGACACAGCAGATGATTGTTTTGCTGTTAATCAATCATGGACAATTTTTTATACCACTGATGCTATGCCAAGATTTTATGCACTTGTCAAGAAAGTGACCTTCCCTTTCAAGGTTTCTTTCAAATATTTTTAGGAAAATATCTTTAGGACTATTGGTCAACAGATTCCTTGGGCTAAAAATATTTGACATCCACATCATCCTTCCCTATAAATCTCTCCTATTCTGGAAGATTGATCTCAACAATATCCATACTGATGACAAATTGATTAATAGAGGATGTAATGTGGTATCTTGGTGTGATCTTTGTCATAGTAACAATGAGACTAGCAGTCACCTTTTTCTTTTTTGCAGATTTGCTTGTGACATTTCGAACTGGTGCAGTTCTTTGCTGAATTTGCAGTTAACACCAATTTCTATCATTCAAATGCTTAATGTTTGTGATAGAGGTTGGACTCGACAATGCAAGGAGGTGATTCTCGTTGGAATTATTAATAATATTGACAAGTTGGTTCAAATACCACTTTGATATAGTATAGTCAGGGCTTCCAATGATAAAATAAGTACAAATGTATAGTAATTACAAATATGCTTTCTAAATAGTAGTTGTAAACTCCATTGCTTTTCTTCAACATTTTCAAATAAAGCAGTATTAGATATGAATCACATGGAGGGAAATTCCAATCAAATTTCTTCAATACAATACATAATTATTTTAGCAGATTATCAGATGGAAATCTTCAATGACAGTATGACACCAAACTCATACAAACAAATGAAGAATACAATGGAGAAAGATAGAATAAAAATAAGATGTATACGCATTTTAGACATGTATTATGTACCTCACTAGTAACATTTCTCCTCTCAAAAACCAAGAAAAAAAATCCGTTAGAAGAAAAACGTAATGGTCAGACTCATTCATAAAACACACCATATATGCATGCGAAGATTTTCAAAAGGTGAGGAACCAAGCATGAAATGAGCTTGTTAAGTAGTTTTTCCCTACACCCTTGAGTTGATTTTAAAAATTCATGCATTGGTTCTCATTCCGATTTGAACACACATCCGAAAATCCTGTTCTTTGCCGTGGTGTGCTCATAGACCTTACTTTTGCTTTGCTAGATTCAGTCACAGCCATGTACTTAGGAAAAACCGGAGAATTCGGCAGAGAACTCTCATCTCCGATTGAACTTCTTTTTACATGAGAAAATGATTTTCTTTGGACTGAAACTTGTGATTTCAATCCTTCTTGCACTTCATTTCTTATTGTGATATTTGAAGGATGAGCTGGTTTATAAAGAACATCCCAGTTACATGGTTCTTTATGTAGCCACTCTCCTAGAGTACGACAATTATCTTCAACAAATTCTTTGTTGTGCAAAGATTCTTCCACCATTTGGGAAAACATTCTCTCCTAAAATATATACATTATAGGTTATTTTTTAGTATATGACATGAAAAAAGAAAGGTTCAATTTTCAATTTTTTTGACTATTTTTTGTTTATGTGAAATGATATGCGATTACCTTTTGCGAAGAAGAGTATTGCCTCATGCGGTCTCTTTTGACAATAGCCTCTTGCTTTCTTAACCATATTGCTTCAATGTCTTCTCTCGAGTGTGAGCTACAATTCCAAGTTCTTTGACTATGGAGTTCAGGCTGCAAAAATTCCTGAGTTGATTATATATATCATGAGGGTTGCTCAAATTCAATATTAGAGATGTAATTAGTTAGTATTCACACAAAAAAAGCATAATTATCTAGTAGTTAGTTAAGGCTTAAAAGTTTATTGATGGTTTGTTACTAACTTAATCTCTATATAAGTGATGTTACCTTTGATGTAAACATACATTCTCTTTATCAATACATTTTCTATTTTACTTGTTATACTTTTATCTTAGCCATAACTTCTATCTAGCTTATGATATAAAAATTATTCAACTATATCATAAATGTGACATATTTACCTTAAGTTCATTCTCTTCTATCTTTATCTTTTGCTTTGGAAACTGTCTTATATGGTCATTTTTGTAGTTTTCTTCCTTTGTATGGATGCTTCTTTCCTGGATTTGCTTCTGAGTTTTTGCATTTGAGGGAATATTCTTCAAAGTTCTAGACACTCGACGCCTAACAGCTTCACCGCGAATTATGGCTTGAAGGCTTATAACTCCCTTCAATGCTCTTAATGCTTTCCTAGCCTGTTTTTACCAATTTAGAATTCAAGATCAAGTGAATTTATAAGTACTTATTTCTTTTGTTAGCCAACTAAGACCAATCTGCACTCGAATCCACTAAAATTGAAGAATAATTATAGCTTATTTGCAACACTTATTACTAGACATCTTTTCCTTTTCCTATAAAGTTCATCCATCTCTTCTCACCTATATGGACAATTATACTACCAAAATAAAAGGAATCTAAAACAAGACTTCATGAAAAGATTGGAATGAATCCAACCTTAAGCACTATCCAATTCCTGCTAATTTTGTCTATGTAAATCTCTTGCTAACAACAAACCTAAAATATTAAACCATACTTAGAATTCAATGATGAATACTACAAAAGAAGAAACAGGTTTTAGGAAGCTCACAAGATGCGCACGGTAGACACTTTGAATCTTGATGGCAGCCAAACTTCTGTCTCCCTTGGATAGATACGAATAAGAACGAGAGGCGCCACCTGTGAGCTTGACGACCTCAGCAGCAGCATGTGCAGCAGCAATAGCAGCCTCTGCAGCAGATGCTGTTGCAATAGCCACAGCCAATGCATGCTTTCTCTGTTCTGCACTTGCTTCAATCAAAGTCCTGTTTGAAGCTGTAATTTTGGGGTATAATAGCTTTTGTTTAATCCTTGCAAATCTCCATCCACATTTCTTTTGCTTCTGATGATATTACACAATAATTTATATTATTTATAGTACTATTGTAAGATGATCATAACAATATATAAGAATTCCTAGACATGAATGTATCTCTTACTTTGTCCTTTGACTCAGAAATGAATAGACCTTTCACCCATCCAAACCAGCTCTTCCTCTTTGCCATGAATGAAGATTTTTCACATCACTCAAACCGAATTTTTCACATACCATTTTTATTCATCAAACACATCCTATACTTGATCTTCAAGAAAGAAGAGGAAAGTCATGAGTAACATATATATTTTATTTAAAAATAGAAAAATAAGCACTTGTGAGACCGTTTGGGAGAGCTTATGGACATGTTATAAGCCGAGTTTGTGGAAATAGCTTATGACATGTCTCTAAACTTTTTTTAGCTTATTTTCATAAGTTCTTTAGTATAGTTTTCGAAAATAGTTTATTGCTTATATAAAAACAGTTGTACTTTATATCATTTATTGTTATAGAAATAACTTATACATAAACACTTATACGATAATTAACTACGCAATAAAAACTTAATGAAGTCATTTACATAAACAGGGCCTAAACAAACTAGTAACACTGCAAGTTAGGCCATTTCAAGAAACTAACATTTTCATAAAACAAGTGACTCCAAAAAAATAAGATGGTGAAGTTAACCAATGAAAAGAGAATTTGTAAGCACCATGAAGATGATTACCCTCCTAAATATGATATTTCAAACTCACAAGTGTGATTCTTTGTTCTTTGTGTGTGTCAACAAAATTTATAGCCTTTATGAATAATGTGGTTAAGAATTGAGTACCTACTACCATGTAGTATAATAATATAATATAAGCTCATAATGTGAAAAGAGAAGAAAGAGCTGCATTGGGAAAGCCATAATTATGGATGATTCTTGTAATGATGTGGTCAATGGAGTTGGCATCTTTACATGACTCATGGTTGCTTTAAAGATAAACTTCAATAAACACTAATGGGGTCCCTATTGCTACGGTTCATTTGATATGTTTGATTTGCCACTCTAACTAAAACACCTTTTGTTAACTAAGTGATTGGGAGAAAACAAAAAAACCGATCAAATTCCAAATTATTAAGACCTCTTTCTATTTTTTTTTTGTCTTAAATGAAATGGTAATTCACTGAAATTAAATTCACACATAACTGTGGGGTTTGGGTTCGAACCTGGTTCACGATGTCCGGCCTTGCAATTTCGACATTTGTCAGTTGAGTTAGGATTTCTAGATTAGGACCTCTTTCTCTAACAATCACAAGATTAACATAAAACAAAAAATAACTTTTATTTCCCATTTTCGGTGGAATGTTCTTATAACTGAAAAAAGATGGGACACTTTGAATTTAAGTAAATAATAATAATAAAATTTAAACTTATAACATGCTATTCTTTATGACTCAAAAACGTGTAACATAATATATAACCTAAAATTGGGCAATCTTTTGTCATCATAAATTCTTAAAAAAAATTGGGTGGTATTTGCCTATTTTAAAGTGATAGGTAAACTCATGGTGAAGTAGCATATCATGATATAGCAAATTTGAGAAGAGATCTTTGAAATGTTACATAAATGTTTGTCTGCACACTTATGGTGAAGTAGTAATATTTGGACTTTTCTTTGTTAGCTTTGTAATTTTATTATCACATGGTATGGTAGGATACGATATATAACCGGCCCGATGCTTTCGGCTAAGGGGGCATTATCTCATTTGCATTAATGCTTCATGGTGAAATTTGAAAAATAATAGCATGTGAGAGTGACCTATCAAATTCAAAACACACAAGACTAATTCACCTATATTATCAATAATAATGCGTATGTTACCCAAAGTTGGCACTTATCATCTCTACTCCCCTCTCTTTCATTTTTAGTTTTCGTATTATGACTTTTCTTTACCTATTAATACAACCAATAAATTTTGTTACGAGGAAGGGAGGGAAGGACTTGGGAAAACAAGAGCAAGTGAAAGAAATAAAGCATTGGAAGGGGTGAGTTTCGTGGGTTTCATTTTTCTTCATAATATAAAAATCTCTTTAATTAAGAAACTAAAAAATTGTATTGGAAGAAGATTTATATAAATTCTTTAAATTTAATCTATGTTGCTATAATGTTTTTAAAATTAAAAATATATTAATCATAAGTATGAATTAACCATTCTTTGAAAAATTACTCTTTTAAAAAATATATAACATTTCTCCATTTTTATCTATATTTCCCACCCACAAAGCCATCTCTTCCACTATGCTCCAAACTCTCAAACAAAACCTAAATGTGTGTATCTCTCCTTTTTAGTTTTGGAGACAAAATGTGAGGACATATCTCAATCAATAATAAAATATTAATTTGTTACATTGTAGAAGTCTAATCGCTTCAGTTAAGCTCAATTTTTTTTATTGTTGGATTCCGTTAAAGTCAATGACAACCTCTCTTTTGCATAGGTACGTGGATATGAGTTTTTTTTTTGTTTTGAGGGATGAGTTAAAATTTTATCGAATAAACTTGCATTTTTTTGAGTTCAAATTAAACTAATATTATCGGCTAGTTGGGTGTAATTGGTGATGACAAATACATCATAGAAAAACATTTACATAAAAGAAATTTTATATTTTAGATTCATTCAAAATTTACATTTTAGAACCATTTAATAAATGATATATCTAATCTATATTAGAAACTAAATACATCATTTATTAAATCAACCTAATAAATTAACTTATATAACAAGATATTTTGAATTCACCAAAATTCTTTGTTGAATACACATACTTGATTTTTATATACAAATTCTGGTCCCAATCTCTCTATGGTACTTGATGTTAGCACGTTTTTGACTTCAGATAATTGAGAATTTAAGCGCAAGGCTGACGGGTCCATACATAAACACGGGGTACTAATAAGGTGACTTTAGAGCTGTTCTTGGTTTTAATCAAACCTTTTTAATTTCTTTTCCACAATTTGTCTAAGAAAATGAGAAAAAGAGTGACTTTCGCGCTGTTTCTATGTCCCAACAAGGTGTTCATTATGAGAAAGGTTCAACAAACTTTACTATTTTATTTTATTTTATTTTATCTTATCTAATTGACTAAATATTTTTAAGTTAAATGTTTGTAAGATGTTATTTCACCCGTCTCAAATTATACAAAATCGCTTTGAGAAAAAGTTTATCCCCAATCATAAATCGTTTTACAATACCAATGAAATATTAATATTACTTTTTTATTATACCCTCAACTAGTATTTATTATACTATTGACAGGTGGAAATGGTTGCTCGAACCCGTTCATTGCTATACCGTGAAAGGGGCTTATCATCTTCTTACATCGGTGGATGAGCCTCATGCTAGGGGTTTATTTGATAATGTTTGGCATAAACATGTTCCTCTTAAAGTTTCTTTATTTTCTTGGCGACTTCTTCGCAACAGTCTATCCACGAAGGATAATCTAGTGAGGCGTCGTGTCCTTCACCATGATGTTAACCAGTGTGCTGGAGGGTGCGGTTTTCAAGAGACTACTAGCCATTTATTTTTAAATTGTGCCACATTCGGCAATCTGTGGGTTTCTGTTTCGCAATGGTTACATATAACTTTTGTTGCTCCAGAGGTGCTTCGTGATCATCTTCTTTGGTTTGGTCATTTAGCAAGGTTTCTTTTCTAAAATTAATAGGGCTTGCATGTGTATGAGTTATTTGGAAGGAAAGGAACAACCGTGTTTTTAATCAGAAGGCATCAAAGTTACATCAGTTGACAAACAGGGTAAAAATGCTTTCCTTTCAGTGGTTAAAGGCGTGTCTGTCAACCTCTTCTTTCAGCTATCATGACTGGTGGAGACACCCTCTACTCTGTATGGGAGTTTTACTATAACTTTGCTGTTTTTCTTCTGTTTATTATTATGGTGTGTTTATTGAGGCACTAGTGCCTTGACTTTGTGCAAACTTTGAGTGGTTCTCTTTTGCATGACTTGTGCGAGATGAATCACTCATTTTGATCTATTAATTCCATTTTGGCTTGTTCAATTTTTTTTTTTATTCTCTCGTCTTTCAATTACTTAATTTATCTTTTCCATACCATTTATTGAGGACAATCCTGTTAAACAACGAATATTATCCATTTTCCATACAAAATTAATTATATTTCTTAATACGTGTGAAATGTCCAAAACCTCTTATAATTTTGGACGGAAGGATTGATTACTTAAGTTGTTTTTGTAATAAATTTGTCTTTTAAGTCATAAAATATTTTCACCGTTATCCTCTTTTCATCAAACTTCATTAGAAAATGTTTATGTGGATGTCTAATGCTAAGTTGGTGGGTCCAAATTCACTATTCTCAAAGCTAGAGAGTTCTTAGGTGTATCATTTAGTATTAATTTGGAACAAAATTGTTCGATTACTTGATATATATTTGTTAGTGCATTTCTCTTTTGTAGTGTTTTAATTTGCATGATATACAAAATTAAGAACTATAATAAATAGGATAAATTAGATTTGATGTATATTGAACTTATCTCCCTCATTATTAAGTGCTAAAACCCATATTATTAATTAAAAATAACTGATTTTGAAACCCAAAAGAAGATCAAGTTTTTAAGGAAGAATGAGTTTATGTATCGATACATACATCTGCATGATCCGTTACATACTGAATCATGTGTTGTAAAAATTGGTTGGGGATTCTATGTATCGGTATAATATACTTCATATGAGCCGATACATACTGAAAGAATTTTTGAAAAATGCAAAATTCAGCTCTGATTTATCGGTCCATGCATTGCATGATCCGATACCTAACAGGCTAAATCTCCACTTTTCAAAGACATAAATGTTCATGTATCGATACATGATGCACATGGATTGATGCATGCTGATAATTTTTAATTATATTCTCTAGAATCAGAACAAAAATTCAGCTACAAAATTTTCAATCCCTTATACTTTTTTTAACAGTATAAAAAGAATTTATGCATCTTTTAATAATAAAAAAAATAGAGAATACAAATATACAAGTGTTCTTCATCATCTTCTTCCAACCTTCACTACGGAGGTCAACCAATGTAACTAAATGTGATGTTGTACGTCAACAACTTTTCATACCGTTATTGAACTGTTGTGATAAGTTGTTTTCCATGTTGGGTAGCAAATTACTGATTTGATATATCATCTAATAATCTAAAAACATAGGATTTTCACATCGGATGTACATTTGCAACTGATGTCAAATAGGCATAATTCACATCGGATATAAGTTTCCCCGATGTGAATTCTCGCATCATTATAACCAAAAATATATTTCACATATGCCCCAATTCCCACTGATGTGAAATATACTCTTTTGTTTTACGCTTTCTGCTTAAAATGTACTAAATATGCATTGTGAAAACGGACCGAAAGTGATCAAAACAAAAACAGGTCGAACCCTCTGTGATAATGATACCACAACCCATCTAATTCCTTACAAAATAAAACAAACACCCAAAATTATTGAGTTTAAGATATCGACCTTCAATCAAATAAAAAAAAATATTATACAAAATTAATGATATTTATAAACTTGAGGATATTTATCCAGTTCATATATAAAAAATATATAAATGGGGTGTTGAGAGCAAACACCGTTTAACACAATCTAAAACACTAACACAAAAACAATCCAAAACATAAACACAATACCACAATCCAAAAAACAAACAGAATACCACAATCCAAAACAATAACACAAAAACAATCAACTTTTCTCATCAAATCATCACCATGCCTTCTCTATTCCACCAAAACAGAAACACACTACCATAATCTAAAACTCTTAACACAGAACTCACATGGTTATTGCTACTCGTAATACCTTACAACATCATGGAATTTTAGTAAATCTAGCGCTTGATCCTCTTCTAGTTAACCAAATAAAATACACAATAATCCTCATTGCCTAAATTCACTAGCCAAATTCCCTATATACATTTCATCATCCATAGTTTATCTTCTACTTTTTTTTTTGAACAGGCAAAAATGGAACTTATATTAACACCAAAATGTCGTTTCTTTTGCACAAGGCGTGCTAAAAGAAAACAATCAAAATTACACAGTATGTACAAACATGACGACAAGAAAATAAACACCAAGGGGTCGCTATCCTATACCCAAACAAAGGAGCGGGCAAGATAACTAATTATGAACCCCTAACACATAAACCGCATTGGCCGCTTTTAGCCACCAATAAGAATTGATTTTCACCTTTTCAAGCATCTCGTGAATAGCGATATCAGTGTTATTAAACTGATAAAAAGTAATACCAAAATAACCCCCCTTATATTTAAATCGGGGACACATTACTTTTTCTATTATAACCTATCCAAGACTAGTAATTTGTGGGAAAATACTTGGGTGTCATTGATATTTGGTGTCATTGGTGTCTTTAGTTCATTTTATCGATTAATTTTATATAAAAATGATTTTTTTGAGAGGTATATAAAAATGTGATTGATTAAAATTTATATTTGTAAGAG
>Ga0315913_1000223_pt1 | contig 42794 bp, 28 predicted proteins | sample MpolsnodulesMG_FD_207736 | JGI IMG/M metagenome (GOLD analysis project Ga0315913, IMG submission 207736) | Medicago polymorpha root nodule microbial communities from Los Angeles, California, United States - small nodules | ecosystem: Host-associated > Plants > Roots > Nodule | place: USA...
TGAACAAGGTTAATAATACTGCTACTTTGTCTCTAAAGGAATCTACTTTGAAAAATGTGTTATCTTTCGCCCATTTTATGTATTTAACATAATAAGTTCACTTTGTTTCATGCTTATTAAGGCTTGACTTCATATATTCAATTCAAACTAATGATGAAAAGAGAAAAAATGTGTTATATTTAATATTTTTTTATATAATACATGAGTTTGTTGAAGATTAATCAAGGGAACTTGAAAAAGAAAACTCCCTAAGTGGAAATCAAGGTTTAAAGGTAGAAAACGAGAAAACCAAGAAAATGAAGCAAGAAAAGTTAAAGGAAACATCTAACTACAATAACATTGATGAGGCTTGCAAAAACAATAGGGTAAAATGACCTCAACTTCGTAATGGAATTTGGATGGTCAGATGGACAATCCATAGGCTTAGGCTAAAAATAAAGTAAAAAGAAAGGAAAATGATTACTTAAAAAATTAATATTAGGGGAGACTCATGTAGTGGTTCATGGTCAGATGGATGGTTTGGAGGCTTGGGCTAGAAATGATTTTTTCTCTAATCCTGGTACTTTTGATTCGAATATCTTTGTGTCAACCTTATTGCATTGAGTGGTAAACGAATGCAACAAATAAATTGGTATGGCACAGTTGCTATTGGTGACAGTATTAACAATGGTGTTAATTCCCACATAACTATGATACCTTTTACATTGGTGAACTTTTTATATTTATGTTAAAATGAAGGTTTTATGAATTAAACCAATCAAATCAACATGTTAATTTTGAATCAGAATTGTATGTAATAAGGTTATTTGAGTAGTTCAATCCCAATGTTTATCGTTCCAAATCGAGTTTAAGTTTTTGAACCATTACCTAAATTTATCAATTTTAAAATGTTGTGAATTTGGACAAAACTCACACCATTACTTTGATATATGGAGCAACATTAATAGCAACCAAACAATTAAACAAGAATATACAAAATTACTCAAAACATATTTTAAGACTCTTTTCAACATAAAATATTTTGTTAATTAAGTAAAATCAATCTACTAACACATACTTGTATTTCAATGTCGGAGGTTCATGTTCCTTGCACGTTTGGAAGGTGTGTTTATTGTTCAATATGTCTTAAATAGACAAAAAGTAGAAAGTAGAATGTGATGACGGATAATCATATGATATTAAAGTCTGGTTTTTTAGTTATTTTCTTTACACCTGAAGTCAAATAAGAGGTCATTTAGAGGAGTTATCCATCGTTTGAGGAACATTTTGTATAGTTTTCATTCGAGCTGTTGTAATTCACTTTTATCCTAAACCATGCAACTCCATAGCTGTTTTTAGTCTTTTTATTGAGAAATCATGTAAATCAGCAAAACAAGACATTACATCAAGGATCAAGGATATGAAGAATGAAAATCAATGGCTCTTATAAGGTTTTTAAAGACAATACAAGTTGGGGAAAATTCATCCCAAGTTCCAAAACATTTCAAGACAAGAAGAACACTTGAAAAAGGGACGAAAACTGCAAAATTCACATCCAGGCTACTGCCCCATGCGCCCCACCATATGGGATAACCCTGAATGTTGTCTCATGCGCCCCTGCGTATGCGTCCATCTGCCTTGTACATTAGTACGGGAAAATGTTTATTTTGCTTGTTTTCTAAGTAATATCGGAGGAAAAAGCCCTTTTATCATCTCTTTGTCGGAAGTATAACCTTTGTCGCAACACAAACACTCGAACTTCCCACTATTACATCACAGGGTCATGTCTTACTCTCTTAAATAAAGGAAGTTCATAAACTAATAACAAACCAAATTAATTCCAACAAAGAATGTAGAAGGGATTGAAGGAAACAATAACTGTCTGTCATTAAACATTTGAATCAAACAACCTAATGTTGTACTGTGCCGGACAATTAAAAAAACATGCAACCCATTAATCTCTTTTAATGTTTATACTTTAATAAATTCCGTTAATTGCTAAGTTGAGTGACAATCCATATGGACAAGATAACATACTACTTTATTACTTGTTACAATTTGGTGCACTTGCCAATTTGTCCATCATGTTTTTTGTGTTGTTGTCGGGAATTGTTGATATTTCGACAAGGCAATTCACTGAATTTATTTTGTAAATATATTAATTTTATTTTCTGCTTTTAGAATTACGTTAGTTTCTTGAAGAAAAAAAAAAGAATTACGTTAGTTTTTAATTTTCTAAGTTAGTTTTTTTTACCGATTTTTTAGGTTCGTACTAAATTAGATACTAGAAATTAGGATTAGTTCCTACTTTCTACTTTAGTTTAACTTTCTAGATTAGAATTAAATCTTTTTAGATTAGGTTAGTTTTTATTTTCTTAGTTTTTGGTTAGATTAAATTTGTTTTATTTTTGTTATGTTAGTTTTATTTTCTTATCTTATTCAAAAAGAGCAAAAAGATTTAGTTTATTTTTATTGTTTGGGATGATATTTAAATTATATTTAGTTTATTTTAACTTTCTATATAAAAAAAATTGGAAAAAATATATTATTTCCTTTTGTGTTGCTATAGTTTAATCTACTACCTCAAGGTCTTCTTAAAATCCTTGTGAGTGCGTAGTGCGGTGTCTTGCTATTAAACTCTTTAAACTCTAACATCGATAAAACCGAGAGAGAAATCTGAAAAGTCATTCGGGAAGAAAGAGAAGCAACAGTTGTTTGACTTCCTTACTTAAGTGATTTGTAATTCGACGATGAGATGGAAGATGTGGAACATATCACACTTGGAGACTATGGAAGACTCGACAACATCGATGATGTTGCCCAAGGGTTCCAACTGCGAACCCTGTCTTTGACATAAAAATGTAGTTCTCACCGCTCAAAAGGAGAACCAATTCTCATGTATGGAATCAAAAGATTGCAATGCTCACATGACCCATTTCTTAAAAGCTGATGACGACTCATCTTACGTTATTCTTAACATTTTTATTTAGTTTAGATCCAAGATAGATGAGTTTAAAAACAATTGCCTATGGTTCTAGGGAAATTTTCGAATCTTTTCATTTCGAGTCATGTAATTATAGTTTTCCCGAAACCTAACAATTGTAGGGTGTTTTTGATGTGATTCAAGAAGCAATCATCCAAATCGGCAAAGCAAAACATCTTTTAAGCTCACGGGGATTTCTTCTAATATTTTATTGACTTGCAAAATATTATACATGTGACTGAACAACTATTATTTACTTCCTCAGTCTCTAATTATAAGCTCCATTTGAAGAAGAAAAAAATTGTTCCTAAATATAAGCCCCTATACAAATTACTAAATGCATTTTTTATTTTTTTATAAACATACTTCTAATTAATATTATTAACTTGTCTTCAAATATGAAAAGTCAAATTAAATACACTTGCAAACAAAGAACAATTTAGTAAAATGCAAACACAAACTAGACACATTAACTACATTATCAACTTTCTTAATATGCGTGAATTTAGTCAAAAGAGCTTATAATAAGTACAGAAGGAATATAGGAAAATTGGTTTACTGTTGAAATCAAAGAACAAAAATTCTTTGAGGAGCGAGTACATTTACAAAAAATGACTTTGATGGTATTACTATAATATTAGAGTAAATGCATGATATAAATGCACATATTTTTAAAATTGATGACATTAATTATAAATTTATACACCAAAACTATAGTACTCCCTCCGGTCCTATTTACAAGAAACAATTAACTTTTTAGATATATTTAATAATTTATGTATCTGGTTTAGATTCTTGACTAAATACATAAATTATTCAACGTATCTAAAAAAGTCATTTGTTTCTTATAAATTGGACCAGAGAGAATAATAGAGATGTCCATTTCTTATAGGAAATGGAGATAACAAATGTATTAATTTATGAAATTAAAATACGAATCAGATTCTTTCTTTAAATTATGTGTGATTTCTGTAGTAGACTCTAATGTTCATCTCCTCCTCTCTAAATACATCTACAAAAATGAAATCCCTTACTATATAGACAACACCAACTTTATTTATTTTATTTTTTGAAAGAACTTTATTTCTTATTCACTAAGGACCATGTTGGAGTACTTCTTTTATGGCTAAAATAGACTTAACTGTATAACTAATGGATTTGGATTTCTTGTTGTAGTTGTAGGACGCAATTATAGATCTTAGTCGTCTGACCTAAGAACAACAATTGTTATCATTGATAGTTAATTTACTTATTGTATAATCTAAACTTTCTGATCTCTAATTATTAGGCGAAAACCGAAATACAAAACCGTGTATAATTGTGTGTAATTTTTACTGCAGGAAATCCCAATCCATGCAGGTAATTACTTCAAAACAGCTCTCCCAAGTAGCTCATTCAATATCTGTTTTACATTTCTATAATGAATACATTGTGTTCAACATATGATTTTATTGTTTAATTTCTATTTTACTTTTCCATACAAATCAATGCTTTGTCTCAGTATAAACTTTCTTCGTAGTTTATAATATCAAGTGCCACAGAAAAGTAGTAACAACCATCAAAAGCAAGTTCCAAAACTTAGCAGACCAGTATTAGCATCTCTGCACCAAGTAGGCAAGTACACATTGAAACAAAAACTTCTCTTATAAATTTTCAAAATCATGAAAACATATATTAAAAACATTATCATTACATTACATTTTAGAATATTTATAAAAAGTGGCTGACACATATTCAACCAAATTCATTTCATCTATGTACTACAATATGACACAACTATTTTACATGACTCTCAAATTATCTCACAGTAAATTAGTTTCTTACTCTTCCAAAATGAAAACCAAATCTACATAATTCGATCTGACAATGAAGGGAGTCTTCTAAAGAAATTCAACCCTGGTGACGGCAACCGGTCACGGAAGATAGGATGGCGGAGATAATAGAATCCACAAGCCATGGCCACCATCTTTGAAGGCACCAAATACAATATCATAGCCACAACCAAACACAAGAAAACAAAAATTCCAGTTGCACAAGGATCGCGCCATGTAACCAACGCCTGCACGCGCTCCCCTTGCGTCGCCAAGTCCCCTAATACTGTCTGCACACGTGCCCCGAGCGTGCGCAACTTATCATACCTCGCACGCACTGCTTCATAGGACCGTGTACTCGGCACTGTGTCAAACTCTTCATCCAACTCCTCTCTATCTACCACATCAGCAAGTGAAATCTTTGGATCAAAATGTGGAAGAGGATCACGCGCACGAAACCTATAGTTCCACGCACCAACAGCAAACACATAAAAAGCTAAAGTGGGAATAATCAAATCAGGGAACCAAACCAACATAACAAGTAAAGCGTGAACAAGAATTGTAGCTGTTGGATTCTTCCATCCGCGTGTATCCTCTATCCACCTCACGATCTCAATCAGACCTGCAACCACATTAATGATCCTATACCAATTTGCACGAACCTTTCTTATACTAAAATTGTGCGAATCAGCATCGAGCATATAGAACACAACCTCTTTCCTCAATGGCGGTTCAGACCTCGAAAGATGTCCTGCCACCATTTTCACCGCTGTGTTTCTTAACACCTCTTGATGAACCACACCCAAAGGTTTTATATGATGCATCAACGGCAACATTGGTTGAGAATACACATGGAGGAAATCTAACCGTTGAACCGACCGAACAAATCTAATAGCTATCTCAATCTCACCCATCTTTTTCAAACCACCATGTGTTAGAACCAAAAGTGGATAAGTATTTTTATACACACGGCCTGTTTGAAGCGTAGAAACACGTATTCGTACTTTACCAATACGGAAATCAGGCCTTGTTGATTCGTTAGTCATTTCAGTTTTCGAATTATCTGATTCGAAAACTGAAAAACTATCGAATACTCCAATAGTTAAAACAGTTGAAGGATCAAAAACCTTCCAAGTGTATTGTTCATTCCATTTTGGTTCCAAATTATCTGAAACTGTTCTCGTTCGCACCCATTTGTTACCATACTTCGCCACACAATAACCATCAGTGGAACTTTTACCGTTTACTGTCTTCATCGGTATTAAATTCTTGCAACCAATGATACCAAGTTCAATCGTTCCAACCGGTGGTTTCCAAAGTTGTCTTGCCGTTGGTCGATAATCACTAGTCACATGAGCGGCTTCATCCATCACGTGATACCCTCCATCAAAGCATAATCGTAAATGTAATCTTCCTTTGTAACCACTTCTTTTCTCGTCGTTTGGATCATCAAATGTGAACCAACGTGACCCCACATTCCGGTCATCAACTCTTCTTTCAACCGCTGCTAAAGGTATTTTCACAACACCCATTGTAACCGGTGCTTTATGTTGCCGGTTTTCCAAACTAAAGACGATAAAATCACTTACGGTTAATGGCTCAGCTGCAACAAAGAGAAGATCTTCATTCCACGAAACAATACCGTTTTTAGTAACTGTTGTTTTCGTTTTTAACACTTGAAATCCAACTTGAGCTCGAATTTGAAACTGAAACCACGCTTCTTTTAACGTCGGTGTCAACGACGTTATATCTTGAGCTTCAAGAATAGTTACACGTAGATACCAAAGCTTAGGTGATTGATACACTTTAGCTTTTGAATTCACATGATTAGTAGTATCACTTTTCCACGCGTCGGCAAATGATTCGTCGGCTTGCGTACCAATCCACGTGGCAATCATTAAGTCACCATGTTGGGCCCCACCACCTTCCATTCTATACCATTGTGGTGCAAGTGAACTATCTGGTGGGTCCCTCACAGGAATCTCGTTGACATCAAAACAAACACCACCAAGCAAACTACGATTTTCTTCTATTGTTTGTGGGTCCCACACAGTGATTTCAAGAATGGGAGAAGAATCATGTGTGTCACGTGCAAAAGCGAATGTTTGGTTCCATTCAAACGTCGTCGTTTTGCGTGCGGGTTTTGAATTAACATCATGACCCGAAACCGAAATCTTCACTATTGGGTTACCGTTTGTGGGTAAGTAGCGCGCTTTCACCACGCGTATGAAAAGATAATGCATCTTTTCAACAAGATCGAACGTGGACCGTTCGATCAACATGCTGTCCATCGAAGCTTCCGATGTAAAACTAGCCGTTGATGCCGATCTTCTTATTGGCTGTGGATGTGGACCGTTGATTCCGCTGAATCTAACTTCTGAATTTGACCTTGAAATTGATGCTGCTGCCATTTCAAATGTTTCTGGTGGATTTGCATCCACCTGATCTACAACTTCTTCTTGAACCGGAATCTGTTCAGGAACAGGTTCCGGTTCAACTTTAGGCTCTTGTTCACCTTCAGCCTTAGGTTGGGGTCCAGCTTCGGATGGCGGAGGTGGTGCTTCAGTTGGTTGATCAGATGGCGGTGGAGGCGGTTCTTCTACTTTTCCGGATGGCGGCTCAGACAATGGTGTCGGTATATTTTCCGGCATAGGTACCGGCGGCAGCGGAGGAGGAATTTCTTCATCAACATAGTAAATTTTCAAGCCAACTTTTCCTTGAACCATATTGAACAAACTTTTCTTCTTCAACTCATAATAAATCAAAGCTTCTTCACCTTTTTTCACGATTTGAGTCGAGCTGAGTCGAATTCGACCTAGAGAGTTTTCTCTCCGGGTTGGACCATGTTTCATATCATGGTAAACATCGAGTTCTAAAACATCACCGAAAATTTCGTTACGTTCACCAACATTAAACGACAATGTTTCATTCCAAACCGGGTTCAAGTCTCTAACCACGGTTCGAGTTTTTCTTCTTTGACCATAGAAATCAATTACTATGTATGGACTTGAAGTTCCATGACCATCCTTGGGAGCTAGGTTTTGTGCGTCTATTACTTCTACTATAAGTTTTCTAACAGTGGCCATTATGGTAGTTTTGTGGAAATGGTGTGTTTAAGGTTTGGGTTTATGTGTGTATTATTTCATGCATGGTATAAGAAAGATGAATGGTAGAGTTAAGGATTTTGTTGCTATGGTTGTGAAGGTGAGGGGTTTGAAAATGGTGGAGAGAGAAGGATGCATTATGTTAAGGGGAGTCACTTATATATAATTTTAGAATATGAAAAGGAATGTGGTTATTGGCTATTGATTTGGAAAGTGTCCATGCACTCACTATTTTTCTTACTGATGTTACTTTTGGATTTTATAGGTGTTGTCATATATACTAAACAATATATATTTTTTAAATTAGAATTAGGAGTCTTTGAAACCTATAAACAAAAATTAATTGTCTCCTAACTTGTGCTGCTTTGAGAAAATTATGATAAGCAAAACCTTAGTTGATTCCATTTATGAAAAAAAAAATTGCTAAAAATAATTTATGAAAAAAATTAGAATTATACATTCATTGTAATTCTAGAAACATTAATAGTTCGGCTCTGAGAACATTTTATAAGAAATTCCAAGTTCGTATCCAGGTGGCCATATTTTTTCCTCATAATATGTGTTTATTTCAATTGTACTGGTAATATTCTTAGCTAGTGGTACAAAAACAAAAATTAAGGGAAAAAGCAAAATCAAACAAGGTTCAATTAAATCCCCTTAAATGAGCTAAATTTGTCTCCTGTGTTTGTGTTGATCATTATGCCAAGCAAAATAAAAAGTATTTATTCATAATAATAGTTATATAATTATAGAATAAAAATAAAATAAGATAGTGGATTTCTTAGCTGTACAGTGCTAATATTGCTAAGAATATTTTCACCAATTTTTTTAAGCTAAGAATATAAAATTGTGAAGGGGAAGACAAGAGTAAGAAAAAGACATTAAAGGGTGTTTGCTTATCTTGAGCTGCAAGCAGCACCTTTAGACAGTCCAATACCATAATTATTTTCTTTTACTTTATATCATGTTAGGAAATACTAAACTATAGTCTTATTTTCCTCCTTTTTGCTTTTGACATGTATTTTTCTTAGTAGGGAAGATTCTTTGTCAAACATAGCCTCTGCTTTATGACCGTCCCTTGAAATAAAGGATTCCAAATTCTGAATAAAATTACATTGGAATGCTAACAAAGAATGGAGATGGGGCAGGAAAAGGAAGGACTTTTATCTTCGGGAGGGAATGACTTTTGTGTCACTGTCTAGTGGCTTCTAATTTGGGATACAGCTTTTGAATAGTTATATGGTTTATTTTGACGAAGATATGACACAACCAAGACCTTTTCACACGTTTTTACGGACTATGGATCCTTAATTTGTGTGATCTTAGATATGTTGTAGTAATAAGTATATGAGCAGTTTTATTTATCTTAATCAATGATTTGAGATCAAATAATCTTGAATCTTGATTTGAGATTTGACGGTTAAGATCAATTACAATGTTCTTTGTAACCGTAGGAAATCCAATTTCATGATCGCACATATTGCAACAATGGATTCATATCCTTTATCATTGGCTTGTTCTCACGCGCGCATGTGTGTGTGTGTGTGGGTGGTGGGGGGGATGGTGGCAAGGATTTTAAGAAAGGTACTTGGGTTGACTGGGAGTCTCTCTGTATGAGAAAATAGTTTGGGGGTTAGAAGGATAAGGGAATTTAATATTCCTCTTTTAGGTAAATGATGTTAGAGGTTGTTGGTGGATAGAGGAGGTTTGTTGTATAGGGTGTTAGCGACACGTTATTGTGTAGAGGGGGGCGGGGTGAAAGAGGGTGGTAGGGATGGGTCATCTTGGTGGAAATAGATGGTGGGTATTCGTCATGGTGTTGGTTTAGAGAGAGAGTTGGTTTGACGAGAGTGGGTAATGGTGCTGATATTTATTTTTGGAGTGATACATGATTATGGAATGTTACTTTTCGTAATAGATTTAGGATTTTTTTTTTGAGAGGTGATAGATTTAGGATGTTGTTTTATTTATCGGAAAATCGGTGGATGACCGTGGCAGATTTATTTCGCTTAGGTTGGGGGGAGGGATGTCATGCTTGAAAGTGTCGTCGTTGATTGTTGGCGTGGGATGAGGAGTTTTTAAGGGAGTGTAAGCATTTGGTTGACAATGTGATTTTGTAGGATAATCAGAACGACAAGTGGCTTTGGCAGCTGGATCCGAGTGCAGGCTATATTGTTTGCGGTGTTTACCGATTTCTTATTATCTAGGAACCACATCATTTTACTCAAGTTTCTGATTTGATCTGGCATAAAGACGTCCCTTTGAAGGTATCTTTGTTTGTTTGGCGACTCTTTCGTAATAGGTTGTCAACCAAGGACAATTTGTTTAGAAGAGGAATAATCCCTCATGATGTAACATTGAATCAACACATCATTTGTTTTTGAGTTGTAATGTTTTTGATTCTATTTGGCATCTTGTGCGTAATTCACTTGGTTTTTATTCGGTAGATCATTTTGGAATTTCGGACCATTTCCTCTAGTTTGGTCATTTAACATGTGTCTCTTAAGCTCAGTGATTCATGATGCATTTAGTTTGGCTTTCTTGTGCTTGGGTTATTTGGAATGAAAGGAATAGATTTTTGTTTTTTTTAAAAAAAAAAGATAATTTCTTCTCATCGACTTTTGGATAAAATTAAGTTGCTTTTTTTCTGGTGGTTGAAGACAACATATGCTAATTTTGTTTTTGGCTATCATAATTGGTGGCTTTCTCCTTTTGTTTGTCTTGGTATTGGTTAATTTTCCTTTTGTTTTCTTGCAGGTCACTTTGTTGTATAAACGTTAATGTTCTTCTTTAGTACGCGTTGTGCTAGGGAGAATGCTCTTTTAGTATTAATATATTCCATTTTGACTTGTTTAAAAAAAAATTATAACTATTGTATGTTTGGAATTGGGTCTATATTTGCATTTCTTACATTTCAATATTCTTTTACTGTGGTTTTTGTGAAGCTAAAAATTGCAGCTTCAATCTTAATTTGTATTGAGCACTTTTTCACTATAAATACAAATTATGATGATATTGGGGCAACCCAGCACATTTAGAGGTTTAAAGCAATTTCTATTGTAAGGTCTTTAACAATTTAAAAAAATAATACAAGGCTGTAAGAAAGAAAAAAAAAATTCAAAATTTTGCTAAAATCAATAGTTGAATCTAGATCAAAGGAAATATGAGGCATTCATCTTTATCAACTCAACTAAAGAAATGTTAAATTATTAAAGGAGACTACTAACCATTACCCTTGAGGGATTGGATAAGGGGATAAAAATAGAAATATAGTATTGGAAAATGGTGAAAAGTGATAAATTTAACTTTTTAAAAGTCAAAATGTTGTTGAAACCAATGCAAACATGTTACTTTTGGCTTCCTTAACCATTGCCCTCAGGGCAATGGTTAGCAGGACCCATTATTAAATAGTATGCTTTTTTTAGAGAAAAGTGCGTATAGCATTTCATTAATGATAATGTGTTCAATACAAATTGGGATTATATAATAAGTAGTGGGACTAGCTAGGGAAATGGCTTCTCTTACAAGAGCATGAGCCGCCGAATTCGCTTGTCGCCTAATAAATTCTACCCGGGAGTTAGGAAAAGAAGTAGAGAACATCTCTCTACAAGCAGTGACGATGCTTCCAAATTCAGTAATATCGATATGGTGAGAATGGAAAGCATCCCTAGTAACCTTTGAATCAAGCTCAAAATCAATATAATTAAAATGCATATCTTGCATCGATTGAAGAGCGTGAAACAAACCCAAAGCTTCACCAACTGCTACGGGAAAATAATGATCAAATTGTATCGTCTTAGCAAGCACAAATATTTTGGTATCATCCCGAAGACACACGCCAATACCTGTTCGCTGAACTGATCCGAGAAAGCCGCATCAACATTACATTTGTATCTCCCAAGGCTCGATAGCAACCACTACTGCGTGACAGTACCTGAATGCGAATGGTGTTGGTGCAAGGCTTGATGCAGATGCGTATCAGCTTGCACCTGTTGTCCATTTGCGTGCAGCAACATGCTCGGGTGCACAGAGTTTGCATCCTCCCAATCTTCAATCAGTGTGCGAGCTCTATCGACAACAGTGGCACAACTCTCATCAATATCCTCCCAAACTTTCAGATTACGGTGTTTCTATAAGCTCAAACAAAGTGTAGCAAACGTTTTTTATGATTCAGAGACAAATGTTGTAACAGATGGAAGATAGTATCGATGGCAGAATCAATATGAATGGCTGCTAGTGTCTTTTCTTTCATTCTCTCTTTTATTTTATATATATATATATATATATATATATATATGGGTTTTAATAGAAGTCACCCATGACGGTGTCTTTTATCAATCCATACCTCAAGATGTGATTATCCACTTTTTAGTTATAACTTGCTAAAAGACACATTCATAAACGGTGTCTTCTAGTAAAACACTCTCTCTCTCTCTCTCTATATATATATATATATATATATATCAAGCTCGCTCATGAACCAACTGAGTTGAACTATATACAACTCAAGTTCGGCTCATTTATTTAACGAATTTCATTTTCAGTTCATTTGGTTCATGAATCAAGTTCAACGAGTTAATTATCAAATAGAGTTCCGAACTATTGTCTAATTGGTTCGGTTCATTGTCAGCCTTAACCGATGTACAGGAGTGGATCAAGTCTAACAATTGTGGTTATCTTTTATGAGTCAATAAGTCGTGACTTATGAGTTCCAAAGTTTTTATAGCCAATAGTAGCAATTAGCAAGTTTTCTATAAAAAAAAAAAAAAGATTAATTGATTAGCAAGTATTTTTTTTGTTTTTACTGGTAATTAGCAAGTATAATAATGATAGAACAAGAATACACATTATTTTGTAAGTGGTGAGTTTGAACCACAAATATCTAATTATGCTCGCTTGACTAGATGCAAATAGTTCAACCATGACTTACTGTTTTTTTCATGATTTTTAAATATTTGAATTTTATTTTATGTTTGGTATCACAATGAATATATCAGAATCACAATGTTTTACCATAACTTTTTAAAAACTACATTTTATACCTTCTGCAAAATCATAGTTCTGACATACCATTGTGATATCAAACACGCACTTAAAATCCAAATGACAAAAGATCAACTAAACACACCTAGATTTCAAAATCCAACCACACCGTTAACATGGTTTGAATTTGGAACTTCTTCGATAACAAAATGCAGTTTCAAGATCTTTACACATTCATATGGGGGTGTTCAAAACCAAACTAATCTAATGGAAAAACCTCGAACCGAACCAACTCAAACCTAAACCGCAAAAAACTGTATTTGATTTGGTTATATTCATATCATTTTTTACTCAACCGGGTTTGGTTTGATTTGCAGTTTTTATTTACCAACCAAACAAAACCTCTACATAAGGAAAACTTTTATTAAATATGTCACCTAGACCAATTCTCATAAAAACTCAATGAAAACTTTTATAAAATGACGTATTTTTTCTGTTGTTAAATTTCTTCTTTGCTTTTTATTTTAAAATTGTATTTATTTGCTATTTGAACATTTAGAGAATGATAAAATATAATTCATTTTGTCAACTTTTTTAATTTGGTCTATGTAGTTGGGAACGTTGTTCCATAAAAAAGAAATTGTAAAGTCGGATGAAATTTAAAACAATATTGCAAATATGTTGTGTTTTATCTTTTTAACTTTATTTTAATGTTGAAAAAAAATTTATATTTTTTTGATAAAAAAAACTGCACCAACCGTTCTAACCCCAAACATTTTTAATTTGTGGTTTGGTTCAGATTTTATTTTAAAAGTCAACCGAACAAAACGAAACCGCAAACATTTTTATCTTATAATTTAGATAACTTTTATCTTCAAAACCGAACCAAACCATACTACGAACACCCTTGCAATTCAGATGTGTAAAAAGTCCATTTTTCTCACTAGACCAGATGGAGGGCATAGAAATTACGCAGCTACCCACTAATGGTGGTAAAGTACCAGAAATTGCTCATGACTTGTAGAAAAATAATCTAACAACTCATTAGTTCACTTGAGAATGAAACTAACACAACCAAAATACAACGAAATTATATTAAAAAAACACAGATCTTCAGAAAGTCAAAGTGGTGCGTTCATTTAAAAGTAAAATTAATTGCTTAGGTAATTTTTTTTTTTAGGAATTGTTTAGGTAATTACATACCAACATTCATCATTTACATGAAAAAAAATATAGTAAAAAGAAAATGCAACTAAATAATCTGAAGCTCCTCCTTCTGCTTAGATTTTGATATTAAGGGGGAAAACAGCGTCTGGAGTTTAAATTGAAAATACAAATATAAAAACACAAACACAAATATAAAAACCTATTAAATAAAAACTTATTGAACGGGTTTGAATATGTGATGGTTTTGTTTTACGACTTCACTCCAATCACTAGCCCTGCCTTCGGCATCCCCCTCCTTGTGGTTAAGGTAGCGACTTCGGGCATGGCCAGCTCCCATAGTGTGACGGGCGGTGTGTACAAGGCCCGGGAACGAATTCACCGCCGTATGGCTGACCGACGATTACTAGCGATTTTATAGCTTCACAACGGAATATCGATTAATAACTGTGCGGCAACAAGCGGCAATTAACTATTGTTCAGCAATGAACGATAACTAATTGTCACTGGATACATTTTGGTCACTTCGAGGTATCTGAGAGCAAAGCATAGGTGTCTAAAGAGCAATTTTCCTATTTTAAATGGATTATATTTAGAAAGTGGGCCTTTAAAAGTTTGATAAGGAGCTAAAGGTCCATTGATAATTGAAAATTGCTTTTCTAACATGTGTTTATTTCTTCCTAAAAACACATAGAAAATACATTCTTGCCTCCAGCGGTAGTTAACTACCACTGGCTTTGTTGCACTTAAGCGCAGTTCCGTAAAGAATCAGATATGATTTTACACGTTTCGGTCGAAAAATCAAAATAAATTGAGACTTATTCGGAATGCTACGAAACTTTACAAATCCTCTATACGTATTTTTATAGAGGTGTCAGCAAAAAACCAGATCAAAATTCGATTTTTAGGTCGACGTTTTGATGTTTTAGTTTCTTGAGTTTTTGACACATTAAAAATTTATATTTAATCCGTCCGTTGTTGGAAAATTCTAATTTTTTGCGGAGAAACGCTTTTTTTATGTCTTTAACATGTGTGCAAAAAATTATGAAAAAATTCTATCTCTATGTAACTTTTCCGTACGCAAAGTTTGAAAAATAATTGTAATTTTACGCATTTCAGTAAAAAAAATCAAAATAAATTGAGGCTTAGTCGAAATACTAAGTAAATTTTCAGATCCTCTATATGTATTTTTATAGAGGTGTCTGCAAAAATACAGCTCAAAATTCGATTTATAGGTTGATGTTTTAGTGTCTTGAGTTTTAGGCACATTAAAAATTCATATTTAATCCGTCCCTTGTCAAAAAATTCATATTTTTTTTGGAGATGTTGTTTTTATGTCCTAAACATGCGTGCAAAAAATCGTGAAAAGATTCAACCTATAGGTAACTTTTCCGGACTCGCACTTGGAAAAAAATTTCGATTTTGCACGATTCGGTCGAAAAATCAAAATAAATAGAGACTTAGTCAGAATGCTACAAAACTTGACACACACCTTTATGAAAATACATATAGAGGATTTGCAAAGTTTCGTAGCATTCCGAATAAGTCTCGATTTTTTTTTCCCGACCGAAACGCGTAAAATCACAATTGATGCTTTGCCAGGAACCGAACTTAAGTGCAGCTGAGCCAGGGGAAGTTAACTACAGCTAGGAGTCAGCGGTAGTTAACTGCAGCCAGAAAAACTATACAGTAGTTAACTACCGCTGAGGGCAAAAATGTACTTTTGGCCTTGTGTTTTTAGGAAAAAACACATATTAAAAAAGCAATTCTCTTGATAATTAGGCTTAGTCCATACACTTAGCATGAAATGAATTATTGATCTTATCTATACAAAGAAAAACATTTATTTGGAGAAGCATTAACAAACATCTTAGATTTTTCCCTAAAAAACACAAATCTTAAATATATTTTAGTTGCCTCGAGATATTAATCTTTGTAATTGTACGCAAATGATACTTTGCTTAAACCGATATTTTAGTGTCATATTTGAGTCCTATTACACCGATTGATAATTTCTTATATGATAAATATTTTTATGAAACACATTGTTAAATCATCTCTGGAACTTAAACATTAACTGAAATCATTTGATATGGATCATGATAGCATCATTTAATAAAAGTGTATAAGAAGTTATATGTGCGATAATATTATTCAGTTCGATCGAGAGAATGTAAAGTTTGATGTTTCAACCCAAAACAAAACAAAATTCAAAGGGTTCTTAAACTAATTTCGTAGACTTAGCTTGAATGACCTATTTTATTTTATTTTTTGCAGATCCTTCCGGCAGTCTCAATCATCCGGTGGGTTTGGATCATGATAACATCATTTAATAAAAGTGTATAAGAAGTTATACATGCGATAATATTATTGAGTTCGATCGAGAGAATGTAAAGTTTGACCTTTCAACCCAAAACAAAACAAAATTCAAAGGGTTCTTAAACTAATTTCGTAGACTTAGCTTGAATGACCAAAATTTTGTTTTTTTTGTTTTTTTTTTTTGCAGATCCTTCCGGTGGTCTCGGTCATCCGGTGGGTTTGGGTGTTTTTTGAAATTCTAGATCTTTCAGGTTGCTTCGTCGTGCCGGTAGTTTTGGAATTTTAGTCGGTTTTAAAAACCCGTCAGGGTTTGGGTGTTTGTAGGTCCGAATTCGGTTGCCTTGTGTGACAGTGGCTTATGGGCCATGTTCGTCGTCGCCGGTTCCGTTAAACTGCGATATGATCTTTTGAAGGTGTGCCATCGATTCGTGGTGGGAGTTCCGATGATTTGACTCTCTGATCATTGTCCAAATCTGTTGAGATCTGCAGATGTCAATGTTAAGGGGCTCGAAAGAGTCGTATAGAGCTTGTTGCTGTTTTTGTAGGGAGTTGATGGATCTTGAATTGTTTCTGTGTTGGTAGATGATTCATACGCCCCTAAAATTCACCATTCACTTTTGATTTGGAATTTGAGGAAATGGTTGTTTAGCATGATGCTATTGTTGCCGGGAGTTGATGGTACATGAACCGCCTCCGTGTTGACCGAGGGTTCAATCACTGCATCGAAGACCTTTAATTAGTTTTAGGATTAATTAGAGGTTGATACATTTGTGTGTTGTTTTAATTTTTGTATCACCCGTTTGGAGTCGACTTACACTCTTGTGTGGTTTTACTGGGTTAGGTTTATGTCCCCCCAATTTTTATGTTTTTTTTAAATAATATTTATGAGCATTTGACAAAAGATTAGGTAAGGGTACCGACTTAGTTGGGAGCCTCTCTATTTGATGTCATTTTGTTCGCCTTATAAAAATAAAATAAAAACCAAGATTTTGTTCTTCTCTTTTCTCTTTGGTATTTGATGATGATGAATTTCTTTTTTCATTTTGTTACTTGTTGGATTACTTATAATTTAGTTTCAATTGAACATTCATGTCATGTGAATTTGTTGCATCCCTTACTTACATAATCATAGATATTGAGACCGAGATGTGAACCTTTGAAAAAACATGGACGACGGTAGTGAACATAATGGATTCAATGGCCTTCATAGTGTGTTTAATTAACATACAAGTACTAAGTTCTATGATAATATTTATGTATTTACGAAGAATTCAATTTTTTTTAAACTCAATATATTTTCCAACAACCGATTAATTTGAGAGAATCAATCCGCCTATTTGCAGGGCACCATTTAAAGACAGGTAAACCTGAAACCTTAAAATTTACTCTTACTTACAGTATATAAATGACACGTTCTATGATGTATTGTTTTAAAAATCGTCAAAAACATTAAGTATGATTGATGTCACCTTTTTAAATAAAATATACCCTTCTTCATTATGACAACTTAGACATTAACATAATAGACAAAAATAAAAATAAAAAACTAGTATATAATTCAAAACTCATTAAATATGAACTCACATAGTGGTTGATGTTAGGACACGAGTGCTGAAAAAGTTGCTGTAAAGGTATGATGGTGGACTCATAGTCTACTTGGACACCATTGACAATTTCAGCTAAGAAACAAACTTCACATGGCAAGCATATTATAAGTACAACCTGCGTTACACATCACCATCAACTCATTGCACAGAAACTTCACTTACCCCTTTAACTCAATACTTAGAAATTTCACTTACCCTTCATCTTTTTCAACTTTTAATCCCCCACTTTACTAAATTTAGATTCCATTTTAGGAGAGACATAATGTTATAAAATACTTAGAATTGATTATTCGATGTAAATCTGCCGTGATTTTAAGAAGCTGAGGATTAGAACTTCTGCCTTAAAGTGATTTTTGTCGTGATTTCAAAAAAAATGTGATTTGCAGCTGCTCATTCAAACATGTACTAAATATTTTTAATAGAATTGATTTTGATTCTTGATTGAAGCTACGATTTGGAAATTTACTTCTATGATTAATTTTTAAGTTTAAATTTTTTATTCAAGTCATTTTTATGTAATATTCAAATATTGATCACTTTGCTTTCAAACCTTTTGGCCAAAATTAATTTTACAAAATTCGATTAATTTAAAACCATCTTTTTAATCAATGAAATATATATATATATATATATAAAAGGTACTTATTGGCCATTGAGTCCACCATAGCCCAATTTCCTTTCCAAAAAGTAGTATTCTTGCCTTGCCCATCAAGTAATAGCTACTTAAATACATGTAAAATAGTCATCTCAACTATCTACTTTCAACAAATAAGACCATTCCATAGTTTTCTTTTTCCACATATGGCTACTAACATCCTAACCATGACAAACCATAATTTTGAGCTTGATTGCAAGAAAATTCATGACTCTTTAGGTGGTTTGAGCCAACTCATTCCATCTCTTGCTTCTTTAACCATCCTTGAGAGACAACAACTAAGGGAGACTTATAAGACAGTGTATGGTGAAGACTTAATAAGTCAATTACAAAGATATGATGAAGATGGTTTTTCATCTATGAAATTTTCTACTTTGTCTTTATGGATGCTTTGTCCACATGATAGAGATGCTTTTGTGGCTAGGGAAGCTCTTCAACAAGATGAGACCAATTTCAAGGCTCTTGTGGAGATTTTTGTAGGTAGGAAATCAAGTCATGTCGTTCTCATAACACAAGCATATCACAAAATGTTTACAAGACAATTGGACCAAGATATTATGAATTTGGACCCTCCACATCCATTTCAAAAGGTAAGGTTATTTTTTTTTAGACAAATGTTAGTATATTATTTATTATGTTAGTATTTTTCTCTTCAACTAAGATTTGAGCTTCGATCTTTTAACTTTTAGCTCAAACCAGTTGGTGTGTCATTGACGAACATTTAATTGCTTTATTGGAAATTTTTCATTTTTTTTTGTTGTAAATTTAAAAAGAATAAGGTTTGATTTTGAATATGCAGATTCTTATGGCATTGTCAGCATCACATAAAGCTCACCAAGCAGATATTAGCCATCATATATCTAAGTGTGATGCAAGGAGGCTATATGAAACTGGAGAGGGAAGTTTAGGAGCTATAGATGAAGCTGTTGTGCTAGAAATTTTAAGCAAGAGAAGTATTCCACAATTGAAACTAACATTTTTGAGTTATAAACACATTTATGGGCATGACTACACAAAGGTACTAAATAATTAGATTATGCTAGTAATTATCCTCTTTTTCCTTGCCTCATTTAATCTATTTTCATTATTTGATATATATTTTAAATTTGCTTATGTGTCTTCAATGCTTTCTTTGTTTTAGTCTATCAAGAGGGGAAATTATGGACAATTTGGTAAAACTCTAATGGTGGTTGTGAACTGTATTTGCAATCAAGCATATTATTATGCAAAGGTAACCCTTTTTTTTTAAACTTTGTTTCATCAACAAATTTTAATTTTGGTCATAAAATTTTTATTCATAAATTAGTTTGAAAAAATTACAATTTATTTATTTATTTTTTTACTCTTTAGTTCTCAAGAGACTGATGAGTGACTAAAAACACATTGGTTAGATAGTCCAATATAATAAAAAAAATTACATGACCTATATCGAATTTTGTCAACTTTAATCGGATCAAAAACATATTTAACCTAATCGGATATTGGAATTGAATTAACAATTTGAATTAATAATGGCAGGAACTATATACAAGCATCAAAAAGGAAAAAAGAGACATAGGAACTTTGGCAAGAACATTGGTGAGCAGGGTAGACATAGACATGGATGAGATTAGAAGGCTCTTCAAGGAAAAGTATGAGAAAGAACTTGGTGATTTTATATGTGAAAGCATTCCATGTGGGGATTATAGAGACTTTCTAGTTGCCTTGGCTACAAAATCTTCTACCCCTTCTAACATCTATAGCAATTAGCAACAAAACTTGTTGAGAACAATGTAATTCATATTAGCTTTTTTGAGTTTCTTTATGAGTTGAATAACTTATGTAGCTTAATTAATTGTATCATATAGTTTTTTAATTGACAATGTTAAAAAATCATGTCCCTTTTTAAGAAGCAAAGCAAATTTTGCTATATTTTAAGTACTTTATGTGCAAACCATATTTTTTGGCTATTTCTTTTAGTTCTTTATGCAACTATTATATATAGAGTTGAGTCAGAAACATGGGATTTGTTTGGTTATTCGGAATCTACTTGTCAATGTCTTTGCAAAAGATGAATGATAAGTAAATGAATAAAATTTCTACTTGTCAATGTTTTTTTTTGAGTTTAACTATTAAATTAAGATATTGGGATCTCATATTCCATTTTCCATGCTTTTTTCTTCTCTCAAACGACATGTTTCTCTCCACTTGTTATGATATTTCCATGCTGGCCATATTGACCCAATACCACCAAACTACTTATGACTCCCAAAATACTAGTCACCTCTTAAATTAGTGTGTACTAACTAATAGACATTAAGGACTTATTAGATGTTAAGGGACACAATAAGAGATAGTATTAATCTAGTTTTTGTTGAACCAAGCACAACTCAATTTTGCCTCGTATCATAATTTTATGAAAATAAAAGAACTAGGTTAGAAACCAACTCACTGTCATAAGAAATTTATTTCTCCTTCAAACACAAAAAAAAAAGAAATTTATTACCATTTTTCTCCTTACAAAAAATAAAGTTTGATTGCAGTTACGATCCCCTATTTTAAATTTGGATAGCTCTGACCTCATTCAATTTTATTTTTTTGATCTAAAATATGGTAATATGACATATTTTAAATGAAATTTTAGAGAATTTTCTTACAATTTTATTGATGTTGATTATTTTTCATCACTAGATCATATACCACTTCATATAAAACATATAATGTTACTAACAAAATGTGATATTTTAAACGAATATATATATTTTTTTAATAAAAATAAGAGTAAAAACAACAAAAATATATGTTATAAAAGCTAAAAAGTTACTTTCAAAAAATTATTATTAACTTGTGAAAAAGAAACTTAAAAACCTAATGGAAAAACGTTCGCTATCAAACAATTTTTCTTTAGTCATACAAATTTATACACTATAAGATAGCAATTTATTCTTACCAAACAAACCTTTCTTCACAATCATATAATTTATTTGCAGAACATATTCGATTAATATTAAAATATTTTAATTTTGCTAAAAAAAGACTATTTTTAAAATTATTTATTAAATTGATTATATTTCCCCTCTACCCTATGTTATACAAGCTTATAAATATGTTCCATAAAAAAAAAAAGCTTATAAATCTGTGTAACTTTTGTATCTAAGATATAAAAAAGAAACCACATGTTCAACCAAAAAGACATAAGAATTTGTATATAGTGTAGGGTCCTATTCCTTAGTCGCCTCCACGTTCGTTCTCAACTCTCTTGTAGCCTTCTTATAGGCTCTTGATAGCCTATGTTTGGTTTTGCAGTGGAAAAAATAGATTTTGAATGAATTAGTTTTGCAAAATTAATTTTGACTAAAATTGAGTTAAAGGTATATTGTTTTATTTGAATGTATTTTCATGTAAAAGTGAGTTTTTTTTTTTTTTTTTTTTAAAAAAAGTGAGTTGAACAATTTCTAAAATCAGAAGCTACAATTTCTAACATGTCTAACTCCAAGTAGAATAAATTCAACATACAAAATTAATTATATTACAAAGAAACCAAACATGTCAAAATCAATTATACACATCTAGAATCAATTTTGCCTTACCCAAATATGGAACCAAACATATATTTCATATACTTAGATTACCTTTCTTGAGCTACTCTATTGACTCTAGGTTGAGATCCCCTCTTCCAACCAGACATTTTTTCTGAGTCAATAGATAAAGTGATAAACACCACTGAAACTCACACATAACTACGAGGTTCAGGGGTTTGGACCCGGAACAAAGTGACAGGCTTAACAATATCTGCATTGCCTATTAAGCTAGGCCATATGGACTTCTCCAATTGGTGAGAAAAAGATTTATCAGAGAGGATCTCATCCCCTTGATTCTCCAGCATTTGAGAGGAAGCAAATTACTCTTCTCTCTTAAAGGATAAACTTAGAAAAATAATACATTAACAAAATTTGATAGTACCATAAACTTTGAAGGATGTAATATATAACTCTGAGATTGTACCAAAAATAAAATAAATATACTCCGAGCGAGCTAGCATGTAATTCGCCATGCAAACAAGAAGTATAAAAAGTAAAGGAATAGTTATCAGAGTGCTTATAAGCATAAAACCCGGGTTGTTTATCATAGCTTATTGACTAAGCTGCTCCAATTCTTCTTTTTTCTACATGAATGTACTCCAGAGACAAAGTTTGATACAACAAGGACATGATCTGCAGCTTTCCAATAATCTTATTCAGAATAGGAGTAAGCAACATACTTGTCGTCACTAAAAGGCAACAAAGTACCACCAGGTGCAATTTCAACATTTGTCTTTCTTGAGTAAACACGGACCCTCGTTCGGCCTGGTGGGGTGCTTTCTGAAGTTGAAGACACATTATTTGTCCCAACATCAACGTTGTTGCTGTCAGAGATTGAAGTAGGAATAGCCCTCGGATTGGATGGGAAAGAAACTTCCGAGCAGTCATTCTTATTTCCAGATGATGACGATTTTTCCTCCACTGTAACAAAAGACAAAAAGTATATGAAATCGCAGTATCATGTGTTCTAAGAACTAACTTTATCTCCTCAAACTTATTTCAGAAGAGACATAGATTTTTTATTAATGTATTGCAAACTAAATCTTGAAAATTGAAATTATACCTTATTCTAATCTGAGACTAATGCCACTCAAAGTTAACATTTTAACAGTAGTATATAATTTCCTAATATATATAGAAGGTACGGCACAAGATACAAAAATATATATTATTCGTCAGTTTATATAACAGTAGAAATGATAAAGGCTTTAGTGACTCACCTTTGTTATGTGGATTCTGGATGACTGGTCCAGGGTTTGCCGGCAATCCTCCAGCAGAATGATGTTGCAGACCGGTGTTATGTAGATTCTGGATGACTGGTCCAGGGTTTGCCGGAAATCCTCCAGCAGAATGATGTTGCAGACCGGTGTTATGTGGATTCTGGATGACTGGTCCAGGGTTTGCCGGAAATCCTCCAGCAGAATGATGTTGCAGACCGGTGTTATGTGGATTCTGGATGACTGGTCCAGGGTTTGCCGGGAATCCTCCAGCAGAATGCTGTTGCAGACCAGTTATAACATTTGCCTTTGAGCGGTCAGACGACTCTCCGGTAGAATGCTGTTGCAGATCAGTTACAACATTTGCCTTTGAGCCGTTACGAAACAATTCAAGACCTTGTCCACCATGAGCTGACAAACAGAAGTACACTGAATATTACGTCTAGTGCATAAAAAAGAGCCCGTTTGTTATAGCCTTTTTCAGGGAAAAATCACTTTTAAGAGTTTTGCATCCATTTGTTACAACTTCTTAAAAAAATCAAAATCTAAAAATAATATAAAAACAGCTTCAAATGAGAAGCTGTTAAGAGCAGCTTCTCAAAAAATAGATTTTTTTAGAGGAGAGAAAATAGGGTTTAAAAGATTAAACTAATTTTGTAACAAAAAATCCCTTATATATAGTTGTATCCAAACAAATTTTAAAAAAAGGTGATTTTTATTACGGTAAACAAACACAAAATAGATTCTGATTTTTCATAAAATCTCTAAATTAATTTATGTGAAAATTACTTTTATTTTAATGCGTAACAAACAGGCCCAAAATAACAGTCTCTTACATCTTAATATGACGATGATAACAAAAAATTGATGTACATGTCACTATAATTCAACTACAAAGGAAGAAAACATTAGAGTCCAATAACTAGATAAACAAAACAATATTACAATTCAAAGGTTCTTATAGTCAATATTTCGCTTTAGTAGCTTAAAATCATTTCAATATTCATGAAACGCCACAGGCAAGAGGAGACTTGGAAAGATACAGTTAAGTGCAAAGAAGAAAGATGTATAGTATAAGTGTTATCAATGACGGACCATCGTGGAAAGCGAAAAATCTGCCATACCCACCACGAAACGCCATGGCGGCGCCATCCTTCACAAATTGGCCATGGCGGTAGTAAAAAAAATCGGCCCCCGCAATCCGCCACCGCCAATTTTGATAACACTGTAGCATAATTAAGTAGACTATGCATATTTAACAATGACACGTGGACAACAGACAACTTCTAATTGGTCAATACCAAAGACTACACGAATACACGATCATGTGTAGTTATTTTCAGTTAACTTTATAGTACTAGACCAGTAAAGCATAAAGATATCAAGCCAACGTAAGTTATGATTTATGATCAATCAATCACAAAATGAACAAATATGCATGTCTAAAAATAAAACTCTATACAGATACAAGCTACGCCATACTTACTTTTACAATGTTTTGTAGTTAAGAATAAAATCAACAGTCAAATGCAGGCTGAGATACAAATAAAGTCGTTTAAATTATCCATATCTATACGCATACGTTAGAATGGAACACTGAGACAATAATATCATAAAATACCTTTGAGTTCTTTCAAAGTTGTATAAGCAACCTTGGCTGCACTCATCTCTGCCTGCTTCTTGGTCTTAGATTCTTCTCCAGTATATACCTTCCCTTCAATCTCCACTTGTGAAGTAAATGTCGGCCTGTGAGCCTCACCAGATTTTGTAGTACTATAAACAGGCAACTGAAGAAGTCCTTTCTTTTGAACCAATTCTTGCAAAAGGTTCTTGTACATCAGAATAGCTTCCTGAAATTTAGACAATCATATGGATATGTAAAGAGAACCAAACAAGAATTTAAATTATAGAGTAAGAAAATTATTTAATCGACTACAAGAGATTAAGACTAGCCTCTTGAACTCCAGCTGGTTGTAATGATTTAAAAGCAACTTCAGCAGCAGCATATTCAGCATCCCTCAATGTATAATAGAACCTAGGACTCTTAAAGGTCTGTCCATCAATTGTAACTTTGCACCTGAAACGCATGTTATGAGGTGGACCTTCCCACTCAGGAGCATACTCTGGAAGCTTCAAGTTCCTCTTTTGAGCATAGTTTTGCAGTTGGCTCTTGTACAGATGCATCATACCTATGACAAAGTTGAATGTCGGAAAGTCAGAATTAATATGTAATACTATAATCAATTTGATTAATCATAAACAGAAGTGATGAAAGAAACCAAACAATCCCTTGAAGCATGAAAGAATCAAACCAATAGGGAAAAAATAGAAGTGATGCCTCCGTAGTAAACTAAGGTAGTTGATAGATATTAGCCATTGTTTTATGGCGCATAACACATGCTATATTCTAGAAAGCAAGGACACACACTGACATGAAAATTGTTCCAATACACTAAGGAAACATGTTAATCTTGTATCTGTTTCATAATTTAACTCGACATGGCCATTTAACATTGAAAAATAAAATTAGGATTGTACTCGTACACAGGTTTCTAAAAGCCAAGTATTATTGACACAGAACATGTATCATATTGTAAATCTTGAAGCTATGTGAGTGTTAAGGAGGGTGTCTACATATGCATAATCAGTTCTTTTCCTAAATTTTCGATCATGTGTGTGTGCATGTCCTACAGTTGGTTAAATTTGATGTTTTTCTGTGTCTATTTTGTCACATGTCAAAGCCAACAACATTGTTTTATAGGTTATAGTAAATATATATTCAAACAAGAATCAAATAGCATAATCATAACGATAAAACACAAGATGGAGCACAAAGACGGTGAAAAATGCATTTGCAGAGTTGTGGAATAAACATCAAGTAACTAGATATTCTAAAGATAAATTAATTGAGAAACAAATATAAGTGAAAATGGGGGCCTTTAAACTTAAATCTGCCGCTCCAAGAGCCTCGCTTCCTCTTATGAAATAAAAATCTTTGTACCACTCAGCTGAGTGTCAAATTAATCAAATAAACAAAAGACAGAGAAAATCAAATTACTTTTCAGTTCTTGTTCTTTCACGACATCTGCAACAGGGCCACTGATCTGAATAGTTTGGCATACTGGTTCTGAATTCGGTTGTAACACTTGGTTTGTAGGAAGTGTGCTTCCAACTTCAGGGCTGAGAACAGGTGAACCTATACAGGTCCAATGGAAATAAACGTGAAACTTATGCAAAGATTAAGATATGGAATATAATCCACAAAAGCAAAACCAGAAAACGAGGAAAAAAATCAGAAACAAAACAAATCCTTATAATTCTAAGCACAAATTTCCTTCGTAAAACTTAAACAAAACCTCAACAGATGCAGCAATCGATAACATGAACGGTCAAATTCAATAATCACAATTTCTAGTCCAAATCCATTTAACTAAAACAGTAAAACGGAAAATGCTGAAACATCAACATGTGCTAAAACAACAAGGTTTTCAAAGTTTTCCCGGAATTGAGACCACGTCAGTCAATTTGCCGGAATATCAACGATTGCAAGATTTAAATCTTCAACCGTTGTTTTCATTTTTAATTACAAAAGTGTACTAAATTATTTTGAACATTGAAACAAAACAGCAACATATTAAGATAACAATACAGATATGTATAATTCCTCTTAAAATCGAATATAAAAACCCAAGAACAACAAATAATTTTGGGAATCAAGAAAAACCACACTTCAATATTATCAGAACCAATTTGAGTATTTACACGATGAATTAAAAAAATTTGTTATGATGCCAATTTATTACAGTACAATGTAAAAAAATGTATGCATGCATCTAATCAAATCATACTATGATGCCAATTTATTACAGTACATCTTCAAATATCTCTACACAGATCTACTAATAAAAGATATAATCAGATGCATATGTAGAAAAATCATTGAATATAAATTAAATCCTCAAAAGAATGAAGAAAGTGAAAACGCAGAAACAACAACGGCATGTGATGAAATGACAACAATGACATGTGAAGAGACATACCTGGAGAAAATGACAAAATCGAAGAAGCGGAAAGAGAAGGTTGAGGAAAAGAAGAGAGATTAGGATGTAAAGGAGGTGAAATAGGGTTTTGATGAGAGAAGTCATTAGATGCGGAAATAGGAGTGTTGTCTTGGGATAATTGAACGAATTTTGAAGCAGGAAGACAAGGTTGAGGATAATAATCGAAATTAGGAAGAAAAGGAATTTCTTCAAGGTTGTTTTGGGATGATTTGATGGTTTGTGAAGCGGAAAGACAAGGTTGAAGAAAGGGAGGAGCAATAGGGTTTTGTTCAGAGAAGTGGTTAGAGGAAGACATCGCGGCGTTGTTTTGGGATGATTTGATGGCTTGTGAAGGATTGTGTGAGGTGGCTTATTTATATATTAAACCCTAATAACATTTTAGGTTACAAGAGAATGATCACTCACAAACCTCGTTTTTCATCTACCGTCGGCGGCGGAGTTTGAAAGGTTTGTGTGAGGTGGCTAATTTTCTTAATGTATATACTATATAAGAATATATTCTTCTCCATAAATTTGAGTAGGAGATACTCGTGGTTTATTGGCTATTGTTATTAACTTTTGCTCCGTGAACATGGTTCGAATCCACCTTTTGCATTGCAGAATTTTCTTGTTTAAAAAAACACAGAAGAAATGCAAAAGGATCCATATCCTAGTTTCGAACTCATAACATGCTGCTCGCCAGTTGAACACTGTCGCTGGACCGCTATGTAACTTGGTCATATACGCGCAAAACATAATATGTATAATATGAAATTATAATACTATAATATGTGTATATAACCATTAAGACACATTCACATTAAGAAAATTTTGTGTTCCATATCCTTTTGCAACTAGGATATGGATCCTTTTGCAATGCAAAAGGTGGATTCGAACCATGTTCACGGGGCAAAAGTTAAATAGCAATAGCCACTAAACCACGGGTATCACCTACTCAAATTTATGGAAAAGTATATATACTTATATAGTATATACAATTAAGAAAATTAGCCACCTCACACAAACCTTTCAAGCTCCGCCGCCGACGGTAGATAAGAAACAAGGTTGTGAGTGATCATTCTCCTGTAACATGAAATGTTATCAGGGTTTAATATATAAATTAGCCACCTCACACAAACCATCAAATCATCCCAAAACAACGCTGCGATGTCTGCGTCTAATCACTTCTCTGAACAAAACCCTATTGCTTATCCCTTTCCTCAACCTTGTCTTTCCGCTTCACAGACCGTCAAATCATCCCAAAACAACGCTGAAAAAATTCATTTTCTTCCTAATTTTGATTCTTATACTCAACCTTATCTTCCTGCTTCAAAATTCGTCCAATTATCCCAAAACAACGCGGCTATGTCTGCATCTAATCATTTCTCTCAACAAAACCATATTTCAGCTCCTTTTCTTCCTAACCTCGACTTTTATCCCCAACCTTGTCTTTCCACTTCACAAACCGTCAAATCATCCCAAAACAACGCTGATATGTCTGCATCTGATCACTTCTCTCAACAAAACCTTGTTTCAGCTCAATTGCTTCTTCATCTCGATTCTTTTCCTCAACTTTGTCCTTGCTTCAGAATCCGTCAAATGATCCGAAAACAACGCTGCTATGTCAGAATTTAATCATTTCTCTCAACAAAATCCTATTTCGGCTCCTTTACATCCCAATCTCTCTTCTTTTCCTCAACCTTCTCTTTCCATTTCGATTTTATCATTTTCTTCAGGTATGTCTCTGCACATGTCACTGCTGTCATTTCAGCACATGTAGTTGTTGTTTCTGCGTTTTCACTTTCTTCACTCTTTTGAGGATTTAATTTATATTCAATAATTTTTCTACATATGCATCTTTTTTTTTTTTGATGAATCAAAAGTGAAGGCATTAGGAGATAACTTAACATCCCAACCAGGTTGGCACCCCACAGCTACCCCCATCCTCTACCACCTTGCTCGAAAATTTTATTAAATTCATAGTACCATGTGCCCATGCCTTTCTCATGTCCTCCAGTGAAGAGAACCTCAAAGAAACCTCTCCCTAAAGAGCCCAGTTTCCAATTTTCTGATAATTTCCATAATTTAGAAAGCTTCAGAAATAAATCCTTAGCCGTGAAAGGTTTATCTCCCTTACTCATGACCATACGACCGTGGAGTAAGCGCTTGCAGTCATCAATTCCCTTCTCATAATCTTCCTTGGAAATCTTGATACTAAGTGAGTCTCCTTTGATTACAGGAAGCGGCAATTGTTCGTCAATTGTTGTTAAAGAACCACAGAGAGCCTGAACAAAAGATACCGTCGCAGGTTGCACTTGCTTTTTTGGAATGGGTTCAAGGCCATCTGCAACACACGGCCAAGGGCACACAAAGGCCATTGACGAAGCTGCACATGGGCCCTTCCCTGTATTCTCATTCATAAACATGCCCGTAGCCACGCCTAGATCGAAGTAATGGGAGATCATGGTTCAATCTTTGCAATACCTAAGGCATTGACACGATTGCGGTCACCCCAAAATTATCAATCCAAACGTATCACAGACAGTTGATGTCCACAAGAGAGAAACTGGGAGGAGATGGGCGCAGGTCAGCCACAAAAACGAAAGGAAGCTGCCAGAAAATAAGAGGACAGCCGCAAAAAACAAGGAGAAGGCCGCCGGGAAACCCTAGCAGCCAAACCCTAGCAGAGCGGTTTGTATGAGATGTGTACCATGTACAAGCTTTTTTTAACTTTTTTCTTCTGCAGTCTGCACCTTATCAGAAATTCTGAAGTTCAATGAGTACTTGAGAGAACACATCAACATCTCTACATATGCATCTGATTATATGTTTTATTAGTAGATTAGTTGATCTATGTAGAGATATTTTAAGATGTACTGTAGTAATTGACATCATAGTATGATTTGATCAGATGCCTGCATAATATTTTTTTTACACTTGTAAGGGATAACAATTGTTTTAATTAATCGTGGAAATACTCAAATTGGTCCTGATAATGTTATCAGGGTTTAATATATAAATTAGTATTTCCCTCTTATTCAAATCCCTCCACTCCCCCTCAATCAAACATGATCTCATTAATTTGCCGATAGCAATTGAGGCCACATCAACAGCGATTGAGACCAACTCGGTCAATTTTCCATATCAAGGATGCCAATATTTAAAACTTTGACTGTTATTTTCACTTTGTACAACAAAGTGTCCGAAACAATTTTTAAAAATATTGAAACAAAACAGTAGCAGATTTACTTAAAAAGAGAAAGCAGATCAAACAACATGAATCAACAGTAACAGATTCCCTTAATAAAATCGAAATAAAACCCTCAGAACAGGCAAAGCGAATAATTTTGTGAATAACATGAACAACTACAATTCGAAAATCACAATTTATGTTCTAAAACGAAATGCATTAATTAGAGTAAATATCCACGTCGATCCCAACAAAAAACACAAAAAACCTGTTTGATCATGAGAAATCAATGTCATCCTTAAAGTTGTCAAATTAGTCTCTAATAGAACTAAAATGCCACTAAAAATTATACGAAAAAGGACACATTTGACATTCTTCAAACCCAAATTGGTACTTTTCATTTTTCAGACACCAAATACATGTTGGCACATTGTACCACAACCAATTAAGTATTTTCGCCATACACGCTAAGACCTAATTGATCTCTAATAGAACTTAAATGACACATTTGACATTCTTAAGAACTAAATTGGTGCTTCACAATTTTTAATAGACAAATATGTCTCATATGTCTCCGAGTATATTTAGTCGATGGATAAAAACAATCTTTATGAATAAAAACATTTTTTATGCAGTGACAAAAAAGCGGCGCCACAAAAAAGCGGATGCCGCATAGTGGTTGAAATAAGTCATTTATATAGGAAAAAAAAGGTACGCTGCATGTAGATAAAGAAGGGGATGATGAAAAAACGTAGCTTCCATATTGAAAGGTTTATGTATTACGATGAATATAGAAGTAATACTCATTAACTCTCTTTTTTTCTACTTTTATAATAGGTCATGTTTGATACACATGCAGATTCTTCAGTTTTATTTTTAAAAAATCCTAAAATTTACCTTTTCCTCTTTTGGCGCTGTATCAGGTAGCAGAAACTGAATAACAGTCGCTGTTTCCTAATAGTGACACTAGGATAGTATTGCAATTTTCATAGTTGATTCATCAAAATCCGTTATACTATAACACTATTGTTCCGCTATCACCGTTATTTGACAACAATGTCTAAACTATCTTGGAGAACTTATGAAAATAAGCACAAAACAGCTTACAAACAATGTCATAAGTTCTCCCAAACAGTCTCCCAAAACTTATAGCAGTAGATAAGCCAATCCAAACAGATCCTACTTCTAGAACACAGTCAAATTGTTTTCATGTAAGCTACAGGTTATTTTCATAAGCTGTCATGGAGCACTTATTAAAATAACCTGAAAACAGCTTATAAACAAGTTGTTGTGCCAATGGATAAGCTCACGCTGAATACTCTGGCACCCTAAAGTTTTGTTGGATACGTATCCAACGTCCAATAGCGGCGATAGCGAAGCTAAAGTATTATATAATGTCAATTTTACACTCTAAGACCTATTTGATCATGAGAAATATAAAGTACCAATTTCATCCTCAAAAATGACAAAAGTGTGTCAAATTAATCTCTAATAGAACTTATATGACACATTTGACATTCTTAAGAACTAAATTGGAGCTTCTGAATTTTTAATAGACCAAATATGTCTCATATGTCTCCACGCACATTTAGTCGATCGATAAAAAAAAATCTTTATGAATAAAACATTCTTTATGCAATGACAGTGTAAAACTTTTGTACAGGGATTGTCTACATTTCAATTCTATACCTTTAGCGACTTTGTCTATAAACTCAGCCTTATCAACAGCGGATTGCGGAAAATAGTGAAATGCCTCGCTATGTGAAACGCCAAAAATCCACTATGTGGCATAGCAAATAGCGCCGCCAGAAAAAAGCGGAAGCCGCAAGTGGTTGAAATAAGTCATTTATATAGAAGAAAAAAAAGGCACGCTGCATGCAGATAAAGAAGGAATGATGGAAAAACGTAGCTTCCATATTGGAAGGTTTAAGTATTACAGTGAATATAGAAGTCGTAGTCATAACTCTATTTTTTCCATTTTTATAATAGGTCATGTTTGGTACACATGCAGATTCTTTAGTTTTATTGAAAAAAAATCCTAAAATTTTCCTTTTTCCTTTATTGCCGCCATATCAGCTAGTAGAAACTGAATAACGGTCATTGTTTCGCTAGGATCGTATTGCAGTTTCCATAGTCGATTCATCAAAATCCGCTATACTATAACACTATCGTTCTGCTATCGCCGCTATTTGACAATACTATCTAAACTATCTTGGAGAACTTATGAAATTAAGCTCAAAACAGCTTATGAACAATGTCATAAGCTGGTTTCATAAGTTCTCCGAAAAATTCAGCCAAAACTTATATCAGTAGATAAGTCAATCCAAACAGACCCTACTTCTATAACACAAAGTCAAATTGTTTTCGTATAAGCTACAAGTTATTTTCATAAGTTATCCTGGAGAACTTATTAAAAAAACGTGAAAACAATTTATAAACAAGTTCTTATGCCAACAAATCAAATCAAAACCACGAAAACAACAACCAAGTCTTATCTCACTGACATCAGATCAGAAAAGGACACAGACCCATAATATAGACATGTCATAAGCTGTTTTCATAAATTCTCCAAAACAACATTTTCACTAAACTTAAATAAATCAATCCAAAGAAACCCTAGATCTTAAAATACATCAACATATATTCAATGCATGTGTCAACAAATCAAATCAACAAAATCAAACTCACAAAAACAATAACAATAACAACAATGATAAATTTCGTTAGGTCAGCAGATAAACTCAAATAAATCAATTCAATCACAAACTATGAAGCACGGATACGGACACGGACATTGGACCTGACACGGACACTGACATGCCGACACAGCTAATAATTTGAAAAAACCACATAATTCAGTGTAATTACAAGTGTCGGTGTCGTGTCAACCGGGACACGCCTAATGCGAGGAGTGTCCGTGCTTCATAGATCACAGACCCTAAATCTTAAAAATCTCAACAAATATTTACTTATAACATATAAAATTTTGATGCATGTGAACAAAAACAAAATCAAAATCACAAAATTAACAACAAAGCCAAAACCATACCTTGAGACAAGGATGAAACAGAAACAGCAGACAGACAAGGTTCTGGTTGAGGAAAAGAACCAAAATCCTGAAGAAAAGGAGAACCAGGAGTAGGGTTTTTCACCATTTCCAAATGATGAAAAGCAACCATCGCAGCAGAATCTTGAGACACCTTAATAGTGCGTGCTGGTTCAGGAGAAGAGAAGGAAATGGAGTTAACAGTAACGGTTGTTGAGAATCGAGTATTGTGTGGTGGTCCTTCACGGGTTGTTTGGTATTCGGGAAGAGGGTATGAATTTTTCTGACATAGTTCTTGAAGCTTGGTCTTGTACATTGTTGAATGATGATGATGTTTTTTTGTTTAAGGTTTTGGATTTTTTGTTTAAGGTTTTGGTTTTTTTTGTGTTGGAGTGGTTTTAATGTTTTGGTTTATATATGTCGGATGAATACAATGACAGTGTAATGGGAAAGATTAATGGTGAGGTGGTACCATGATATTACTAGCTCTATGTTACACGTGTAACATTTCTATTGAAAAACTTGTTTTAATAATGTTTTGCGGGGAGATTAGTCACTTTAGTCCTTGAGTAGGAAAGAAGTCGTCATTTTAGTCCTTGAATGTAGACTCGTTAGTCAATTTAATCCCTGAATGCAGACTCTGTTAGTCAATTTAGTCCCTGAATATAGACTTTGTTAATCACGTTTGTCCAAATTGACTAACAAAGTCTACATTCAATAATTGTTTTGCAATTTCTCTGCATTCATGGACTAAAGTGACTAATTCCACAATGTTTTGGATTGGAACTTCTGTTAATATTGTTTTGGATTGGAACTTGTGTTAATATTGTTTTGGATTGGAACAAGACCCAATTTCAAAAAGTCTGATGAGACGTATGAGATCTGACACATACTACCAATACTCGCAACGAGATGGGGAAATCTTGATGTATTAAAATTGATATGAGTCCTCTAAGTAAGATCAGATGGTTGATCGGCCTATGTATTGTAAATGTTTAATTGATATATTTATATGGTGTTGATAATAACTTCTGAAAGAGAAATTTATCGTAAAAAAAATGTTTAAATTTTTTTTTTTTAGAGCAAGACTCAATTCTAAAGTTGAAGCCTAATAAGAAGCAGAAGCCCAACTACGAACCATCAATACCAGCGACGAGTTAGGAAATAACGAATAAGGTGGTAGAATTGATATGAGTCCTTCAAATAAGATCAAATGGTTGCGTAAAGCGTGTAACTATTTGATCAATGTATTTATGTGGCGTAGTAAACTACCTATGAAAGAGAAATTCAATGTAAAAAAAGGTGCATTGTCTTATTATGAGAAAAATGTCTAAGCTTCTTGACATCTAATTAAGTTGAGTGTTAGACTGTCTTTATAAGTCCATCAATGGACCACTGATACCAGTGACAAGTTGGGGAACATCAAATAAGGTTTAGGAATCGATACGAGTCATCCAAGTTAGATTAAATGTTAAGTTTTAAGTTAAATAATTTAATTTTTAGGTTGAAATGTAGACTTGAAACTTTAGAGTGTGTTTCTTGTAAGGTCTTAAGTTTGAATCCTTTAAGTTTCCATTTCTGCGAGCTAATCCATACAAAATTTTGTTTTGTTTTTGAATGGGGACCCGTTATTTAACAGTGGAATTGATCTCCTAATTTCGTCAGTTTTTAGACTAAATACACGGTTTTTAAAAAAATAGTTTTGAAAAAAATTAAAAGTTGTATTAAAGTTTGGTCCATCCCTAATTCAACAAATTTTAATGTGTTAATTGCGTCACTGTAGGTTTTCTGCAAGAAATCTGATTTCAAAATATTTATCTTTAAATAAATATCATTTTTCAAGTTTTAATTTAATATTAATTATTTTTTAATTGTATTGTAGTAATTTAATACAGTCTACGAGTCTTGACTACAAGAAGAAAAAGTAGGGGGAAAAAAAAACCAAAGGCAATGAATTAATAAAATACTTACCTTATTTCTTATGAATAACATAAAAATAATTCTCTTGGATTAGACCGCTCTTGATTAATATTGTGACAAATAACATTAACCTTAACGGAATCATACTTGCTTTTGTGTGTCTTGTAAGGGTGCTCAAAATCGAATCAACTCAATAGAAAAGCGATAAATTGAAACAACCCAAATCAAAAACTGCAAAAATCGCATTTGATTCGGATGAATAGATCATTTTTTGACTTTACCGTATGGTTTGGTTTAATTTACGGTTCTTATTTTAGGACCCAAACCAAAATGAACCAAACTACAACATAAGTGAAACATTAATTAAACTTATGTCATCCAACCTACTACTCATAGAAATTCAATGAGCAATTTGATAGTTAGACATGTTTTTTGTCTTTATTTTTTTTAACTAAGACATATTCTTTCTTTGGTTAAAAATTATTCTATGCTTTTGATTTTAAGAATGTATTTACATGCTTTGAATTAATTTTGCTTTCACTTTTGCATATATGTTTATGTTAGATATATCTTGAATCATTGAAACTCAATGAGAATTTTTAGACAATGATAAGATTTTAGTCTTTTGCATTTCTTACTAAATAGAATTGTTTTTTGGTCATGTTTTTAATTTGGTCTAGGTTGATGGTAACATTGTTGGATGAAAATGAAATTGTAATGTTAGATCAAATTTTAAACATTGTTGAAAATATGTTGTTTTTAACTTTTACCTTGAATTTAACTTTGTGGTGGCGAGAGGTAGCGAAGATTCGTGATGGAGTAGGTGTTGATGGAGGAGGGTGGTTTAAGCAATGTATCGAGACAATGGTTAGGAATGGGGTTGACACTTTTTTTTTGGACATACTCGTGGTTAGGAGGAGTTCCTTTGTGTTTGCGGTTTCAGCGACTATTTGACTTGGCTAATAATTAGTTGAGTACGGTTGTGGAAATGCGCGGTTTAGGGTGGGATGAGGGGGTGTGGTGTGGCAGTGGCGTCACTGTTTGTTGGCGTGGGAGGAGGATCTGTAAGGGGAGTGCAGGACTTTATTACATGATATTTCTTTGCAGTCTAATGTTATAGATAGGTGGCAGTGTAGACTTGATCCTAATGGTGGTTATTCAGTAAAGGGTGTGTATACCTTGTTGACTAGTCGGGAGGCTCAATGTTTGAATGCTATTTTAGATTTAATTTGGCACAAACAGGTTCCACTTAAAGTTTCTATTTTGGCATGGAGGCTCTTGCGGAATAGGTTGCCAACGAAGGAAAATTCGGTGATGCCAGGAATTATTCCTCATGACTCGCGTTTTTGTGTGACAAGGTGTGAAGCCACAAAGTCGGCTCATCATGTGTTCCTATCTTGTCCCTATTTTGCTTCCCTTTGGGGTCTTGTTAGATTATGGATTAGTGTTGAATGTGCTGACCCGGATCACTTAAGTGACCATTTTGTTCAATTTATGCATTCTTCATATGGTTCTCAGCCTTAGCGCTCCTTTATGCAACTTTTTGACTTTGTTGTGTTTGGGTTAACTGGACCAAACACAACAACAAATTATTTAAAAACATGGAAAGCACTACTTGTAAGTGAAATTACATTCTTTTTGGTGGTTAAAGGTATATAATGAGACTTTTGGTTTAAGCTTCCATATGTGGTGGTCGAGCCCTTTTGTTTGTCTGAGTATCGGCTAATTTTTTGGTTTCATATGAACTGCTTGTAAATTTTTGAGGTCCTTGTTGGCACACCTTATGTTTTCAAGGGCTATCCGTTGGTGTTAATATGTATTCTATTTTGGCTTGTTAAAAAAAATGTTGGAAACAAACAATTGTATTGTCTCGCGAAAAACTGCAACAACTAAACCACCTAAGCCGCATTGGTTTGGTTTGGTTTGGTTCGACTTTCATTTTAAAAGTAAACCGAACCAAAACATATCGCATGCTTTTTAATCTTATAGTTTGGATGACTTTTAACCTCTAAACTGAACCAAACTGCACTATTAACACCTCTAGTGTCGTATTAGACAGTTGCTAGATTAAAATTGGAAAGTTCAGTTGTCTCAACTCTTACACTTGGTGAGAAAGAAAGAAGTGCGACAATTAACTTGGTAATTATAACTACTCTCTACGTTCTTTTGGTGATCATCTTCTCAAGCCTCCTTTTAGGCAACTTCAGAGTCTTCTTTTTGGTGATATATATCTAGAGCTGCATGTTTAGGAATGTTCATATCGTTGTGCAATTGTTTTTTTTTTCTTTCTTTCTGTTGAGCTTTTGTTCCTCTTTTGTTATAAAAAAAATAACATCAAAATAATCTCTTACAATTGAAATAAGAGATTGTTTGAATTTTCTATAAGTATTTTAGTATTTTAGTGAAAGAAAATTATTATTTTTATTCCTTCATTTTTTTTTAAAAAAAAATCTTCAATTTAATTGTAATAAGTAAGTATTACGTTTATTCCATCATTTTTCTATAAAATTGAATTTTTTTTATAGAAAAAAACTGACTCATTTATTTGACATTTAATGATACCTATGTATAATACATTTTGATTGGTTGATATCAAGAGGGGGCAAATTACATCCTAATCAAGAGAGTGTAACTAGAGGTGTTCAAAACCGAACCAATCCAAACCGAAACCACAAAAAACCACATTTAGTTCGGATGTATTGGGATCATTTTTTTACTCAACCGCATGGTTTGGTTTGGTTTGCGGTATTGATTTTCCCAACCGAACCAAACAAAACCAAACCGCAATATAAAAAAAAACACTAATTATATATATGTATATATATATCACCTAGACCAATATTCATAGAAACTTTAAGAAAATGACATATTTTTTTCTCTAGTTAAGTTTCTTCTTTGCTTTTTCTTTCAAAAATGTATTTATGTCTACTTGAACTCTTAAAGAATGATACAAATTTTAGTCTTTTGTATTTCTTACAAAGTTGGATTACTTTTTGTCCATGTTTTAATTTGGTCTACGTAGTTGAGAACATTCACTACTAGAAAAAGAAAAATTAGCGAGGGAAATTAGTGACGGAAAATATGAAATTCCTCACAAATTCCTTGGTCGCAAAATTTAGTGACAGAATTAGAGAGGGATTTCACGTTTTCCCTCACTAAATATCCCTCACTAATTTTTGTTTTTTTAGTAGTGATTGTTGGATGAAATTTAAAACATTACCGAAAATATGTTGTATTTTACCTTTTTAATTTGATTTTAATGTTTGAAACAAAAAATATTACTGTCTAAAAAAAACCGCACCAATCGATCCAATCCAAACTGCATTTGTTTGGTTTGGTTTGGTTCGGATTTTATTTTAAAAGTCAACCAAACCAGACCAAACCGCATACTTTTTTATCTTGTGGTTCAAATGACTTTTAACCTCAAAACCGAACCAAACCGCACCGCGAACACGTGAAAGTGTAACATAGGCCTCACCCTCACTAGTACTTTTTTAATTAAAATATTGCAAGTAAAAAGGCATTATTATGGAGTTACAGGTCACATATAAAATCCTCATTAACAAATTGAGAAATAATTTTCTACGAAATAAATCCAACTGTACTAAGAATATTGAACATGATGAAGAAAACAAGAAAACCATGAGGGTTTTAGTTGTGTTCTTTAAAACTTTTTTACAACTTTTTAAATTAATAATTTTTTTTTGTGTGTGGAGTATTATGGAGAAGAGAAATAATATGGATATATTTTGTCAATTCGGAATGTTTAATCACTTCGCAATAAAAATCAAATAAATAGGTCATAATAAGTTTAATTTAGTTGGTACGGGACATTGCATATTATATGCAGGGGGTTGGTGTTCGAGCTCTGAACACCCACTTATTCAATTTAAAGGTGAATTTCTAGTCACTAGATGATGATGATGATGATGATAATAATAATAATAATAATAATAATAATAATAATAATAATAATAATAATAATAATAATAATAAAATAAATAGTATTTATGGTTCAATGTTTAGGGTTATTAAGCTTATTTGGATACCTATCCATGTTCATCGCATGGTGATCTATGTATCATAAAATTCTTCTTTTGTTGCAACACCTTTAGTACAACCATTGCACATGAGCTTAGACTAATTTTTTTAACAACAAATTTTATTAGATAAGGAGTATTTAAGACAAAACTAAAAAAAAATACAAGGGGTGTATTCAAAAAAAAAAAAAACACATTATTACATCAAGAACAAGAAGTGAGACGCAAAATAGGATTTGAATACCATTATTACTTTCATGGTTAATTAAGGTACTAGAAATCAAGTCTTTTGGCATTTAGGTACGGCTGTCTTCTTTACTTGAGATAAAAAATGGTAGCTTCTTCATCCTCAATTTCTTCCAACACATTGATACCATAGCTAGAGAAACTTGTGTATGACACAAGATCCATATTCTTCCACACCCATAGAATATGAACCTTGTGTTATACACAAGTTTCTCGAGCTATGGTATCGATATGTTGTTGATATGTTAACAGATGCCCAAGTGTATTCAGAACATGCTACCAAGTCTGCAATTGATATTGATGATGTTAAGCTTGCGATTCAATCCTAGGTTAACTTCAACTTCTCGTAACCACCCCGCCCCGTCGTGAGATGCTTCTGGAGCTGGTGCAAAATTGCAACAAGATACCATTGCCAAAGTCTATAGCAGGACCTGGTTTTGCACTTTCACCTGATCAGGACACATTAAATAGTCCCAACTTTGTTGACCATCACAACTTTGAGTGCCAACAATTTTAATAAATACTTAATTGTTAAACAATTATCCTATATAAAGATAAATATGTTGACCATTCCATTTAAAAAATGTTTTTTTTGGACAAAATTCCATATAAAAAATGTTGACCATTCCTATTTTTAAATATTCAAAGAAACTAATTTAGAAATTATAACTATGTCTATATATAAGAGAAAAGGGACAGGCACCATTGATATAAACTAGTTTTATATTGGTGTCCCATAAAAATATAATATTTTCAGGTTATTTTTAAATTACTTTTATCAAAATTGATTGCAAGGCAAAATCATCATTTTGTTGTAATTTGTTTAGGGGATGAAGTTGATTGTTGGTTCGATGGAGATCCAACAAAGTTGGGATATTATCAAGACACAATTGTAACTCTTCATTTTCAATTTTGCTTAAGAAACAAATAATAAATTTTGATACCGATGCAAAACTATTTTGCACCGAAGGTGCTCTTAATTGAAAGAAGAAAAAAAACAAATTTGTTTAGAATATCGTTTCCTTTGTTTATTGTATTTTTTTTACCAAGCTAAATGATTCCAATCTCGACTGCATGCTGCCATCAGTATTGTAGTATGAAAATCGTCGGAGAGGAATGTTAAGGACACATTTCCTAACACATATCTTGACACACTCTAATAATAATAATGAGCCATGGCATCCTTATTGGGACTTTTCGGTCAAAAATGGCCATGAGTTTATGGTAAATGGTGGTGTATGGATTCACTTTTGTGTTGGCAGCCTGATTGAGTTGTTCAAAGGCTCGAAAGTGCCTTTTGCTTGGTGCTGCTTTTGGTAGGGGTTGCGGTACATGATTCTGTTTTTGTGTTGGCAGTCAGGTCATTCTTGACTTTAAAACTTAGGCCGGTGCTAGAAAATGTTCAAACATCATCGATTTTTGCAATTTGGTTTTAAATTTGTACACGGATTCGTTAGATTGTGCATGTGATGGATGTTTATTTATTAGCGTAGACTAGATTTATATCCACTTACGGAGCTTTGAATGTCTTTATAACCCATTAGGGTTGACTACACTTTTTTGTGGATTTTATGAGTCGAAGTATTTACGTCCCCTGATGTTTGTATTTCCTTGTTTTATATTATTCTATTTTCCTATTGCCTATACAAAAAAATATGCATTTATTAATAAATAATATTAATGAGTTCCCGTGAACTTAACTTAATTGGTAGGGACATTGCATAATTTATGCAGGGGCCGGGGTTTGAACCCCGGACACCTCACTTCTCCACATTTAATTGTGTGAGCTCTGGCCACTAGGCTAATAGACCAAAAAAAAAAGTATTAATGATAGAAATACAATTCAAGGTATAATCCATGTTCTTTTTATGCATCCTTGTTTGTACTGATTTTTTTTTTTAGTGGGCGAGGTTTGAAACCGGACCTTGCATATATTATGTATTGTCCATACTAACTGAGTTAAACTTATGAGGGAGAAAGAGACAAAATCAACTCCGTTTTCCTCTCCTTAAGCAATTTTTTGGGTTCCAACTCCACTCAAAAGAGAAAAGGAGCTATTTTCAATCTACTTAAACTCCAATGTCATGATAGCACCTTTATCTCTTTCACAATTTCATCAATCGTCCGCACCCTATTTTTGTGGATTTTCTCATTTCTTTCCCTCCAAATCACCCACAACGAGGCATGCCAAATAAGTCACACACCTTTACAGATTTTCCTATGACTGGCCTCCTCCGACCAACATGCCAAGTGCACAAATAAAGTCGGTGGAGTAATAATATTAAAGTGCAACGACCTCAACACCTTTTGCCACACCTTGTCCACCACGTTACAATGAAGAACAAGATGGATAGATGTTTCTTCACCCAAATCACAATTGAGATTAGAGGTCCGCTCCAACACATTACGTATTGCAAGGTTCGAACATGTTGGAATACGGTAGAAAAGGAGTGTCCAAGAGAAAGCCACTACTTTTGAGGGAGCTCAACTCCCCCAAATGAGATTAAACATATTTTTTTTCTAAACTATTCAAATTACCATCTAAAACAACCAAACTTTTTAATCACCTTATAAGCGGAGCTAACCGAAAAATCACCATTTTCCCTTGGTCTCCAACTCCACGAATTCTCCATCTCATCCCCACTAAATTCGCCGATATTTGCTAAAAGATTGTCAATTTGTTCCACCTATCACGCAAAAGGTGATCTCCTCCAAAGTAGCCTCCAAGTTCCCCCTCCATCTCTATTGTCCCAAAGCTCACCCACCTTCACCTCCTTTTGACTTGAAATTGAAAAAAGTTGCGGAAATACTATATCAAAAGGTGCATTTCCTACCCAAGTATCCTTCCAATGTCAGGTATGATTATCCATTTCCAACATTCCTTTCCACCTTTCCATTGAACCAATTTGACCCCACCGCTGCTTCTAAAG